>Ga0209815_1000533_pt1 | contig 28097 bp, 50 predicted proteins | sample CoawatmetaG00DNA_FD_187507 | JGI IMG/M metagenome (GOLD analysis project Ga0209815, IMG submission 187507) | Marine microbial communities from the West Antarctic Peninsula - Coastal water metaG002-DNA (SPAdes) (version 2) | ecosystem: Environmental > Aquatic > Marine > Coastal ...
CGTCAGCAGAAGAGTTAATGTATATAGCTGCATCTCTGAATTGTACTTTATCATCAGTAGATACAGAAACGTCTGTACCGCCTGTTGTGTTGCCAATAGCAAGCACTTCTGACAATGTATCTGCTGTATCAACTTGTGCGTCTACATAGGCTTTAATAGACTGCTGTGACGCTGCTTTTGTTGCACTGTTTGATGCCATATTATCTTCATCAAGAAATGCTGTTCCTGACAACCCTGTATTTAGTACAGGACTGGTTAAAGTCTTATTTGTAAGTGTGTCAGTTGTTGCCTTACCAACTAATGTATCTGTTGCATTTGGCAATGATACGGTTCTGTCACCTGTAGGATCGACAACTGTCAAGGTGGTTTCATGTGCGTCTGCGGTTGCACCTTCAAAAATGATAGTGCCACTTGTAACAATACCACCTGTGGCAGTTGTCAAACCAGTTACCGTCATGGTGCTACTAAAAGTAGCTACAGCACCAGCGATAGTGCCTCCCATCGTTATATTATCAACCCAAAGGTTTAACCAACGCACTCCTGTGCTACCAAGATCATCTGTGCTATCAGTATCACTTATAATGTTTGAGCCTGAAACAATCCCTGCTGTTGTTGTAAGCAAGCCTGTTGTTGTTAATGTACCTGTAAACTGTGCAGAAGCACTGCTTATTTTTAAGGATGAATTTGTACCTTTACCGTCCGATACAAAACGTAAAGTGCTATCAACACCGTCATTGGCATTGCTAACCTGTAATAAGTCACCGTATGTATCTTTTGGCGAACGTCCTGTTAAAGTTGCCATTAAATTATTCCTCCACGTCTATAAATTACGTCAGTTGAGTACCATACCAACGATTCTGCTGTTTCACCGTCTAATACGATAGAAAATGTTTCGCCAACCGCACCAACAGTTAAACTTGTAGATGCAATACCAGATCCTTGACCCCATGCAAGTTCCCAGTCTTCCCAATCAAAGACACCAAAGGCTTCCCAAGGTTCTGCGTTAGGTGATAATGATTGATTGTTGGCAACAAGTTGCAAATCACTAAAATCAGCTTGCACATCCATAGTTAAATTAACTGTGCCACCACCTTTAACAAACGGTCTTAGCATTGTTACTTCTTTTTTTGTGCCATCTAACGGTCTGTCAGGTGCAACTAAACTATTACTTGCTTGTTTGCAAACACCTTTGACAACATTAAAACCAGCACTTATATCTTGATTACCATCGTCTAATCGAAAAACTTTACCGCCAGCAAAGCCGCCATACATACTATTATTTAAACTTGCCATTGATTGCATATTACGGTCCTTATACTGACCCCATGCACCAGTAATTGTATTTAAAACGTGCTGATCATATACGCTGTCTTCCGCAACAGGCACATTAAAGATTAGCTTGCGTCCGTCTGGTGATAGCATTGCTTCCCAACCGTCTAAATTACCACCATTTTCTACAGCTTGTGCAACAGCATCTCTTATCTTTTCACTTATTGCATCATCTGGTCTAATCTTACCTTCCATTATGCCTGTGCAAGTTAAATAACCAGAACGAGTAATAATAACTAATTCACCGCCCCAATTTATTAAACACCGTCTGCCAATAGGCTCAGGAGCATTAAAACGACCAACTAAGGTAAATGTACTACTGACATCACCTTGATATACTAATATCTCACCAGTAGACATTACAAAGACAGTAGCATCATCTGCACCATCACCGCTATCTCTTGACCAAGAACCAATTGCCATAAGTGTGCCATTCCGTGCTATTTCACTTATTGCAAATTTAGATAATGCTCCTGTTATTGATCCTATGCCACTATACCATGCGTCAGCCGTGCCTTTTTGACAAAACCATAACCTGTCACGCACAACTTGCACATTGATCAAATCTGCTATTGTTAGGCCTGAACCTGTCCATGATGTGGCAGCTAATGTTGTACCGTTCCAATCTCTTGGTGCATCCTCACCATTAACAAAAAAACCACGAGCATTGTAATTTGTAGATTGCCATTGTGAGTTTGTTAGTCCTGTGGCTTTAGCAACTGGTGTACCACTTGTAATGTCATAAAAATTACCGTCAGAGGCAGCGAGTAAATCATTACTATCAGCACTTTCATACTCAAATAAGAACTCAACCGCCCCTGACATACCCTCAGCAAAGAGGACATCACCTTTACGGAGGGTAACACCATCATTCTCAGGGAAAAAATTAATCATTTTAACTGCGTCCAAGGAAGGCATAGCTGCTAAATTATCTCTTGCATTCCAACCACCAGTTGGTGACGGTAACGAAAATATCTGTGCAGTTTGTTGCAGTCTGCGATTATCTAATAATGGTTGCCTCATACGTTCCAGCTTCCATCAGGAGTTATAACTAAAAACTTATCAAACATAGTGTCTGAGCCAGTGTCAATTATTCCAGCACCGTTATCGTTTATGCTGCTTTCAATAGACATTTCATAATCACGAAATTCTTCAGCATAAGGTAAACCACGACTTTTTAATATTCGCCATTTAAAGCCTAAAGCAACAGTATCTTCGTCAAGTAATGCAGTATCCGCATCAGCAAGATATTTGGCTTGCATTGTGCCATCACTAGCTTGTGCTAAACCATTTGATTGATATTCGTATTTTATTGATGCTGTGCTGTCAGGTGTAGGGTAGAAATAAAACACTTTATTATTGTTAGCAGTGGCTTTGTATATTCGCATATATCTTGTTAAAGATGTATTTGATACAGAACTGTTCTTAAAAAATTCCCACATACTTGCAGATATAGGGCCAAACACTTTACGATTGTTTGTGTCATCCCACATACTGTCATTTATAAGACCTTTAAAATCTGACGGTAAAGCATATTGATCTGTGCCACTAGAAGTTGTAATTGTACCACGAACAGTTTGGTTTGCCCAGTCAGTACGTTTTGCAGTCTCTAGCAATGACCTGTTTGCCAGTGCTAAACTTAAAACGGCTGTTTCGTTTGTGTTACCAACTACGCTTGTTGGAACTTCAAACCCTCCGATTTCTTTTAGGCTGTCTTGTACTACGCTTAATAGGCTCATCCTGTGTTCCTGTCTTTGGTACATCAGGGATAGCTGTTTCAGCCCCCATTAGTGCAATTTTGATCTCTAAATCTGCAATTTTATCTAGTGCTTTTTGTAATGTTACATCATTTTTATCTTTACCGCTAACAAATAATTTTGCAGCATTTTTTAGTTTATTAGCACCCATGCCAATATTTTGCAAATTACCGTCTGACACATTACTTAAATCTTCAACTGTAAAGATATTCATATACTCTAGTGCTGCAACCATTTCTGGTTCAACACCAGTCCAATCCCTTAATGCAGTCCCTTCTGACCGCAACTGTTCTTTTTTCTCGTATGCGTCCCAATGTTGTTTATATTTTGTTTTATCGGCTGTTTCAATTTTACGAACAACTATTGAATGCCTTTGTCCTGCTGACACAATTTCTAAATATGGCAGAAAATCATAAATAAGTTCATCTGCTTCTTTACTTTTAAAATTGTTAATAACTTTTTTAGTATAAATTGTAACTATGTTACCATCACTGGCTGAACCTGTAGTTCTAAAATCGTTGATGTCCATATCAAATCCTTTTGTTAAATTAATGGTAATGAGGGGATGGTCAGTGCAAAACCTAGCCACCCCCACATCATTTAGTTACTATGGGAACATGCAGACAATTTTCTTTGCAGAAATATCATCAGCAATTGCACACACATGGTCAGTAACAGCAGCAGATACATCAAGTGTACCATCGCCAGCACCGACTGGTGTTAGTGCGTTTCCATCAGCACCAGCAGTTAAAGCAATAGTTAATGTTGCAGGACCACGAGTTTGTAGCCATCCATATTCACCATCTGCTAAAATTGCCTGAAGTACACCAGCACCAACATTAACACTATCTGACACGTCAGAAGTGACAACATAAGTTTGTGTTGTTCCAGCACCATCATAATACGCTACTTCACCAGCAACTCCTGACACAGCAGCAGTTCCAGCTTCGTATTGCATATAACGATACATTTTACCGTCAGAAGTACGTCCTACTGAACCTAGCTCGAATTTTTCAGTAGTATCTACTTGGGTAATATTCATTCCAGTTATATAAGACATAATTTTTTTACCTTTCTATTACGCTTTTATAACGCCTTGCAAAGAACAATTACTCGCTGTCATGTTACCCATGAAGAGAATGTGCTTTGTAATGGCATCTTGGTTATTTGAAACACGATCATCTGAAACAGCATAATTCGCATCTTTATGTACTTTAAAGAACAGGTAATCTGTATTAAGTAGATACATTTTATCTGTACCAGCACCATTGTCAAGAACGACAGGAGCTGAACCACTAGGACCATTATATTCCAATGAACGGAAACCAGAAGTGGCTTTGTCGCTCGTTGTAATACGCTGGATTGCGGTAAGGCTTTCCCAGAAGAAATTAAAGTAGTTATTATCGGCTGCAATCAGATTAGGAGCATCTGAACCACGAACAGTTTGTACCCATACAGCATTCATATATGCTTGTATGTTTGAAGCTGAAGCAGCAGCACCACCATCTGATGACGCATCATAAGCAATATTACGCCAGAAGGCAAAATTTGCTCTGTTAATGCCACCAACAGTACCAGTTGCAGGAGAAGGAGCAACGATCAAACCAAGACCACCAATTTCCTTACCACCAGAACCTGTACCATCAGAGAAGATACCAGTTGATAGATTATTAGCCATTGTGTTTTCAGCATTCTTAACACGAGCTGCAATAAGATTAATCATGCGGTTTTTACCGCTGTTCCTACGCATATCAAGTCCAGAAATTACTACTGATACAGCAGCCTGTTTCCAATCATATTCAGCAGCACTTATTACGTCAGATGCTGTAATATCTAGCACTTCATAGCCTGAGTAATATGAGAATGTTGAATTTTCAGCAAAATCAAGTTCTTGAACAAGCGATTGACCGCCATCTTCAAGCATAATATTGCCTTTACGGCTCAGTTCAGCGAGAACTGAGTTATTTGCTGTGACATTGTCTGCAACTTTACCTGTTCTGTTTTTCAAGGTAGTTGTTACAATGGCATCAAAGTTACTATTAGCAAAAGCCATAGTTTTTCTCCATTATTATACGCTCTCTCGCATCGCTTTTTGTACAGAGGCTAGAACATTATCTGGCTCATCAGCAGAAACATTGTCAGGTGCAACATTATTAGTTTTCACATTTTTAGATGCAGCCTTTGCATTTTGATTACTAGCTTTGCGTTCAGTATTTAACTTTACAGCTACGTTTTCACGCTCTGCTGTTAAATATTCTGAACGTATATTGGGATCAGCAAAAACAGCTCTATCATAAGCATCATTCATATCTGTTGCTAGACCAGCCGTTATCATCCTTCCCATTACTTGTTCCACTTGGTCAAAATGTGGATGTAGTTTTTTACCACCATCATCCGTTGCTTCAGCAAATAAACTGATTTGGTTTCTTGCTTCATCAGTGCGTTGGTTAAGAGCATTATTTTCATTTTGCTGCAACTGAGCCATTATCTGACTGTTTTGTTGTTGCAACGCTAAAATTTCGGGATCAGCATAGGCTTGGCTGTCGTCAGCTTCCTGTGGCAATACTCCATACGATTGTGCAAGCTGTTGAACAATTGCCTGAGCATTTTGTCCTCCATATTGCTGAACAAGTTGTGATAGACCATTCACTGGGTTTTGAGAAAGCAACTGCTCTGCACCTACAAGTCTTTGAATACCTTGAATTCGGCTCAAACCTTGACTGTTTAGAGTAGCCTCAAATGGTGACATAAGCCCCACAATTTGCTCGTGTTCTTTGCTAACATCAGCGATGTTGTCAAATTTCTTTTGATAACCTCTTTCAAGGTTAGTTAATTTAAGTTTAAATGCGTCTTTAGTTGCATTATCTGGTAGACCTTCAAAAGCAGTTTTAGTCTCATCATCCCAATAATCTGGGGCAGTAAAACTTTCTTCTACTTCTTCTGTAGATACTTCTTCAGTAGCTACTTCATTCGTATGTTGTTCACTATCTTCCTGTACTGGTTCTGAAGCCACTGCACCATTGTCAGTGCTTTCTGTAGCATCATTGTGCAAATCTGCATCATCTTCTGAAATAGGTTCTTCAGCCATTTCCATAGCTGCCATAATATCGTCTTCAATGCTTGTCTCCTTAACTTCCTCAATAGCCATCCCATGTCCTTTCGATGTCGTTTTTGATGTCCTTAAATTTAGCTTGGTCTTCTAAAACAGCCTTATGCTTTAGTCCTTCTTGAGTGTCATTACCGATTTCTTCATATCCCATACCATGCAATTCTTGCCGATATTTCTTTTTGCTGCTGTACATCTTGCCATCAGCGTGTGATTTAAAATGTTCTACAGTATCGTCTGTTACAACTGTCAAAGTGCCAGTAGCTCTCCAATGATCTAACTTAGCAGTAAATTCTTTTTTAGGTTTTTTTGGTTTATATTTAGCTGCATATTCACACCATAGGTAACTGCAATATTTCTTTAATTGTGTTTTTAATCGGCTATATGACAAACGGATTTCACTTCTATGATATTCACCAATAGTAACTATTTGCCCTGTTTTCGGATGTACTTTCTGCGTTACAATCATTGATTAAAGTTTCCTGCGTTGCCAGCTAAAACATCTAGTTCATTTTTTCGTATGGTAGTTGCGTTACGTTCTGCTTCAGCTTCTGCTCTAGTTTGCGTATCAACCATTTTAGTTTGTGCATTCATTTGTGCTATTTGCAGTTTAGTTTGGTTATTCATTTGTGCAGTTTGTGCTTTTACAGCCATGTCTTGTTGTTTCATCTGCATCTCAGCTTGTGCCATCATACCGTCTTGCTGTTGTGCCATAGCCTGTTGCTGTGCTTCTGGGTTTTGTTGACCCTGTTCAGGCTGTTGTTGCTGTTGACCCATCTGCTCTATACTATCAGTTAGCTGTGTGAGCTGATCTTCTAATTGCCTTCCAGCCTTAAACTGACGTGCCACAAACTTTAAACTTTCTGCAAGAAATGGTGCTATTTGTGGAAATGCTTGTATGGCTGGTATTCCCTGACTAAGTATGTTGCTTACAACCTGACTATATTCAACAGCCTTTTGTTGGTCAGTAATCTCGTTTGGCTGCACTGTACTATCAGTCTCAATATCTATTCTAAAGTCACGCATTTGATCATTTTGTAACAATGCCATACATTCTGGATCAGGCTCTATACCAGTTAATTTTTGCAGTGACGTTGCAGAAAATTCATCGGCAATAATTTCACCCATGATACGGTAACTGTCACGAATAAACTCTTCCATTGGTTCACGTCTGGGACGCAATCGAATTGCACCGTAACTACCTTTTAACCGTTGTGCTGTGGCAGTTTCTTGTGCATTTGAGTCACCACGTTGCAAATCAGATATACCTGTAATCTCATATATTTCATTTTTAATTATAGATTTACGCACCTCAAGTTGCTGTATGACAGCAGCAATCTCTTGTAATGGTAAACTAAACAATGCACCAGCAAACCCACCCTTTTCACCAAAGGCAGTAGCATTTTTAATTGCTTTAAACTGTCCATCTTCTAAACTAGACATATCAACAACACTATCTTTATCTGCACCGTTGTATGCACCAGCAACTTTCATCATACCAGTTAGCTTTGTCAACCTATCAACAATACGATTAAGCTCAATGGCTTGCTCTTGGTAAATCATATATTCTGGTATTGGTATCATTGTGCCATTTGTTTCAAAAGGAAACAGTGGCTTAGGACAAGGGAAAAAATCAGTTAGTTTTATAGGTGGCTTTTCAATTTGCAGTGTGTCAGTAGCTTTGTCTGTAAACCAAATACGCTGTCTTTTGGTCTTGTTCCATATTTCCCATACTTCATAAACCTCAACACCCTCATCATTAGTGTTTTGTGGCAAGTCTATTTTATCGCAAGCATCTTGACCTAACAATGATTTAATCTCGTCTAGCACTAGACCATGCCTACGAGCTTTCCACCATACGTCTTCTTCTGAACGGCTGTTGCTTTGTAGGTAATCTTTCCAATAAATGTATTTAGGTGTTACACGCTGTGATGATTGTATTTCAATTTGTCCAATACCATCGTCTGTAATGTTATCAGGCTCAGTTTCTATGCCGTTAATCATAAACAATGCTTCACTGTCTATTAGCTCACCAGCCTCATCAACTTGTGGTGGCATTTCTATGCTATCCATGTCTACAAGTTCAAAATCTGCATCATATTCAAACCATATTACGCCTCTACCAACTAACAGCATATCATCACGACACTTGCGTAATGTTCGTGCAAATATTTCCTGATCTTGTTGGAACTCAAGACTGCGTTCAAGAATTTCTACAGCTTTTTTGCTATGATAATCTTCGTCCTTATAGCGTCTTGATACGTTAGGTGGTGATACGGCTGATAGTGTAGCTGCTTTCAGTATTTCAGTATTTGCCCAAAGAATATTAAACTGACCCTTACCTTTACGATCACCACCGTCACGGTATATCTTAATAATCTTGTCTGATTGCTTGCGCCAAGGCTCTTCACAATGTTTGGCAGATTGTATTTGATTTTGCCAGAATTTCTGTAATTGACTACGACTATCTTGCATTAAATGTATCCCTCACCGCCACCACGAGCAATCTTGTTCCTCTTCATTATTTCAGAAAAGTTCTCGTTTGGCAAGCCCCCATGTTTAACTTCTGGTGTTTTAGTAGTAAATGGTCTGCTCATACAACCATATCTCCACTCGTCAGCAGCGTGATCTTCCATATGAGTATCAAGGTCTTCTGGACGCATTATGTCATGTTGAAGTGCTGGTATTGTTCTTATGCTATCAACACAAGTGCTAAAACAAACAACCATCGGTCTGCCGTCTGCATCGCCCTTCATTCTTGCTCTCATAGTGTCCCAACCGCCCATTGCACCAGCTCGTGCTATCCGTTTATTATCTGCTCGTTTAAAGTATGGGCCACCGCCTTCATACATTCTTTCAGCGATACTTGGCCCACCATCTTCACTAAACGCTGCTGGATCAAGTACACCATAATCCATTTCTTCATCATCAGCCATACGTTCAGTTATACCTTCACCAACAAGGTTAGCTTCCATTCTCAAGCCAATATTCTTGTTGTTAGGTGATCCATACCATTCCCTGTAACGTACCATGCAACCTCTAGGTAATGTTCTGCCATTAGCCATTTGGTAGTCATCAGACACAACAGCCCACCAACCAAACGAAAAAGGAGCTGCATATCCCCAGTCACCAGAGATAAACTTAGTCCAATGATCTGGAATAGCAAAAGGTTTGACAACATGCTTGTCTTCTGACCAACAATCAAAAAATGCTCCCTCAACTACATTCCAGTCGCCCATAAGCATCGCTCTCACAAGTGCATCTGAACCAATACCTTTAAGTTTATCAATATAAGTTGGGTCTTGTTCTAGTAGTGCTGGGTTATCATTTACTCTAGCTGGGATGTATTGACGCAACATACCGCCTTCTTCTGGCCCTGTCTTGTAAACCTTTAACGGCTCTTTGCCATCAATAAATGTGTTCTTAACAAACAAATGCCCGATATTAGCTGGGTTAGAGCCACACAAAATGCGAGGGAATTGACCTTTTAAGTGATCTGGAACATCTATACCAACCATTCTAACTCTAGCTCTAAGCTGTCTGTACATACGCTCTGTAAAGGTAGTTAGCTCATCAATAAGTAAAACGTGCATCTCAGCAGAGAGATATTTACCAACGTCCTTCTCATGCTGACAATGGCATAAATATATTCTCGATCCATTCCAGAACCTGATGTTATCTTCAACAATAGTTGCATAACCAGCATCAACCCATGCCTGTAATGTATTTCTAAACCCATGATGGCTGTCTAAGTGTGTCTTAATCAGATCATCACGAACTCGTCTAAATAGGTATATTTGCAAGCCAGCTATCTGTGTACACCAGTGAATAGCAGCTACTCTCATCAAATGAGATTTACCACCACCAGCAGCACCGCCATATAAAACTTCAGTTGCTGTTGTGGTTAGTGCTGTCTTTTGTTTTGGATATAGACCAAGTTTAATGGGTGCTTGTGTCATCGTCTATCTTTGGCTCAATCTCAAAGATTTGCAATACAGGAACAACTGGGCCACCATCTTTTCCACTAATCTCAGTAGATTGTAAATTGGGCAATGTCTTGTTCAACAGTATCTCAATAGCCCTAATCCTTTGTGGCTCTAGGTCTACATCATTACCTTGATCATCTTTTTTGTTAAGTGCATAATTCTCAAGACGTTTCACCAACTGGGTAGTTGATATTTTTGCCCTTGTTTTTTCAAAGGCTGGATCATCAGGATGTGATCTGTTTCTTTTAGGTGCTGCCATAGTGTGTCCCTAAGATAATTAACCAAGTTGGTCATTTACTCCATTTGATATTTCATCAACCATATCTTGTTCGGCTTCTCTGGTTACATTATCATTTAAACCATTTGCAAAGTATTCACCAAAGTTTTTTCTAAACTCTATTATTCTTTGCTCTTCAGTCAATTTCTTGTTTAAATCCTTTATAGATTTCATCACTTATCCTTTTATTTTTATATTCAATTTCAAGAGCATCATCTAGCTCTGTTTTTAATTTAGATGTATTCATTACAGGCAAGTCTTCAAAAGGCGTAGTTATTGCGTTACCTTTACCTCTACTGTTATCAATATATTTTACATTAACTTTTGGATTGTCTGCATATTCTAACTCAAGTTTTCTTATAGTATCTCTTGCACCCAAATGAGTTTCTAAATGCGCTCCTATTGGTACGGTCCGACCTGATCCAAATTTCTTTTCTTGTTTTGCAGCTCTGGTCAATGCTCCCATAACTAAACTTTCAACAGGATCACGATGCGTTAAAACTATGGCAACTTCATGACCTGTATCTAATGCTTGCACAATTTTCTTTTTAGCACTGTTGTATGTGTTCATATTAGTATCAAATATAGCCTTTGAATTATCTGCTATTTGTCTTAGATCAGGCTGTGAATTTAAACCAGATGTTTTACCAGCTCCAGTACCGCCAGCAGTAAATGTAATTAAGTCCATTTCATTATCTTGCTTTGGTCTTGCTAAAGCTCGATCATACAGTTTCTTAGCAAATGCGCTTGATGCTTCATGTACGTTTGCACTTAATGATCTATTTGCTAAATATTCAGGTGAAAGCTCTCTAGCAAGATCAGTGTTTATTACCTTGCCACCCTCAGCATCTTCAAGTTTACTATATTCTTTAACTGCACCTTCAAAGTCATTGTCTATTTTTTTCTGTAAAGCAATGCCTTCTGGGTATTGTATTTGTTTGTAACCTTTTTCACCAAATTTAGGTATTCTTTTCCCTTGTATTCCAACAGCAGCTCCAGAGTATGGAATAGGACTTTCAACTAACATGGCTGATAAATCTCTTTTCATTCTTTTTGCATCATTTTTATCTTGCAAGCCAACTTTTTCTAAAAGGTCAGCACCTAATGAAGACCCTCCAGCTAGTAAACCAGCAATAGCTTCTATTCCTGCAACTGGTGCTTCTACTAACGGACTGAGCGGACCTAACATATCTCTAGACATTTGTAAATTTTCTGGATCAAATCCAGTTTGCTCACCCACTACTTTATTATAATAATTACCAGCTTCTCCCATCATACCAGACATTGACAATCGCTCTTGGTTTTGCAATTGCTTTGCTATCTCTTGTGCTTGCAATTCTTCTGGTGTTAATTGCTGTGACATTTGAGGAATGCCCAAATAATCTGCTGGGTTTCTGTAATCCATATCTATTCCTTTTTTATTACCTTATAAAAAATAATTACTTTAATCAATCAATTTATTCTAACAACTTTATCATTTTCATTAATCGGTTAGGAATTTTTCTTGCTCCACTTTCAAAATAAGATACTGAAACATAACTTTTATATCCCAAAATTTTAGCAGCCTCTGTTTGCGTTAAGCTGTTATCTGTTCGCCACTGTTTTAAAATATTCATTTTATCTCTCCTAGTTAGTTGGTTGGTCTTAATAAGAGGCGGTATCAACCGCCCCTCGTTAAAATCAATTTACTCAATTTGACCATAAGATTGTAAGTTGCCATTTTTAGTAATAGTGTGTAAATCAAAAACCCTTCCTACTTTGTTTGGGTCTAGTACGGCTTTGATTTTAGTTTTCTTAATTAAGCTATTTACGACATCTTTGATAAGGTTAAATGGTAAATCTAAACTGTCAGCCAAATCTTTAGTAGACGTACTGTAATAAAAATCACAATGGATTTCAGCTCTTTCTAAAACTTTTGTTTCTAATTCAGTAAATGTAGTCATTTTAGTTCTCCTGTTTCATTGTTTGTACCTTAATTATAATCATTGTTTACATAATGTCAACAACTAAATGTAAATTTATTTTATTTCTCATGTTTGATCGTTAAACTGCCAACGCTGGGTAACACGCCCAACACTTGATGTGTGGTGGTTGCCACTTAAAACATTCCATCCGTCTGGAACGGTCTGGTCTACGTGAAGCATTCCTACCTGTGCTATTAGATCATCATCGGACGGGTTTAGTGCGTCACCACTTATTTGTGTGTTGTTTATTCCAAATACATTATTCATCTTAATTTCTCCTGTTTCATTGTTTGTACCTTAATTATAATCATTGTTTACTTACTTGTCAAGTAAAAAATATAAATAAATTTTACAAATAGTTCTTGACATTATGTAAATAGTGTTTATATTAAGATTGTAAGGTAAATAAAATGGAGAAACAAAATGCTTACTTTAAAAAAAGATTATTCAGGTAGTTACAAAATTGAAGGTCATGATATGGAGCATGTGGTTAGAATTCAGAGATCATGTGATAACGAAAAATATTGGACGTGTGAAGGGCATACTTTCAATTCACTAAGAGATGCAAAAGCATTTATGTTTGAAGATCTTTCTTAATCCCACCTTAGCTAGGAGAAACAAAATGACTAAAAATTATGAATTATGTAATACTTGTGATGGCACAGGCACAGAGTTTGTTGTTAATCAGTTTGAAACAGAATTCTATGGGCATCCTGACAATGACCCTGATTACAGAGAGGTTTCTTGTCGTGATTGTAATGGTCTTCGGGTAACAGAAGTTATCGAAGATTGGGAATTAGAGGACATTGCTAATCAGAAAGCGGAATTAGCTTACTGCTACCAATAATGGAGAAATAAAATGTACACAATGCATCTTTTTGAAAAAAAATCTAAAAAAGCCACAGTTATAACTGAAGCAAATAAAGTAGAATGTTTTTTGTATCTTGTACAAATGAATAACGGTATTCGTAAAACAGCACAAGAAGAGCCAAGTTGGGATTACGCATACGGCTACGAAGACGGTAATATAAATAATTGTCCAATAAGACATTCAAAGCACTATTTAAATATTTAATTTTATAAAAAGGTAAGGTAAAATGACAAAAAAAACTGCTGCTGAACAAGCTGCATACGATAAAAAAATACAACATTATTTTGACAATGTAGGTCAATATATGTGTAATAATTTAAATGCTCATGTTATTAGTGAAAATGTAAAGGACACAAAAAAATGAATATTACGGACAATGAAAAAATGATTTTAGTAAAAGAGTGGCGTAAATCTAATGGTTACACACAACAACAAGCAGCAGAAGAACTTGGTTATTCGTCACGAGTAACTGTTGGTTATTTTGAAACTGGTGCAAGACGCATACCTGATTGGGTTTTGTCTGCTGTAAATTTATTAAAAACAAAAAAATTGGATCAAAACAATGTCTAATAATTATCATAAATATTTCTGTGATTTAGAACGTGATATTTGGAAGCCAGAAGAAAAAAAAGTTAGTTATGTCAAACCAATCATACAAGCTTTGGCAATTGCTGTGCCATTGTTTACTCTTCTGGCGTTTATTTGGGTTGCGTTGCCATAATATTTTTCAACGGCTGGATAGTTACTTTAACACCGACAAAGCCAGCTTCCACCCACCTTAGCGTTAGATGCTCAACCTGACAATCGTCTTTCCACACTTGTGCGTCAGTACAAAAATCAAGAACAGCCTTTGCTAAATTATCCAAATCTCTTTTACGCTTATCAGGTCTGACAAAGTCTAACTGTACTTGGACTGCACCGTTGACCCAAGCTGGGAAATTCTGCTTGCAAGCACATAGTTGAGCTTCAGCAATCCATTTTTTATATCTTGGTGACTTGTACCTTCGAGCCTTCCCTGCATACATGCTATTTACTGATGGGGGGAACGGTAAAATAAAATTATTCATAAAGTGCCACCATATCCTCAAAGGTTTCAGGTCTTTCACCATGTATGTTTTCTTTCCAATTTTGATACAGGCTCTTAGGTGCTTTGGCTAACAATAAACGCCACTGGTGTTTAGTCCTCTTAATAGGATTTTCCTTGTAAGCCTCTTCTAGCTCTGGGTCTACAGTGCCGTTCTTTGCAATACCATCAACCTTACGTTGAAACTTGACTGCGTTACAGTACCAAGTCTTCCAAGCTGCATCCCAGTCTGCAAACTTCTTTCCATTTGCCAAGCAGTAGGTTTTAAACTCATCGGCTATCAGAGAATAAGATAAATCTGCTCGCCCTCTGGTCATCCAATATTTCAATGCTAATTCTTCACTTGGAATGAAATTTTTATCCAACATTGTTTTGCCCCTTTTTAAGGGGTTTGGGGTTATACTTTCTTTTATAGTTATAGGTCTAGTTATAGTTGGTAGAGCGTCACTACTAGCATTCGCTGAGACCTTATTGTTATTCTTCAATGCGTTAGCCTTACCACCAAGACTTCCTAAATGCCTCTTTAACGCCACCTTTTCTGATGCGTTACTGAACAATGTAAGTAATCTTTTTTGTGTTAAACCATTTTCATCTTCAATAAGAAATTCCATAATTGTAGGCTTTATTCTCTTCCACTGAGCTGGTGAACATCGAGCAAACCTAGCTAGTTTTTTATCATCGTTATGAACATAGCCTCCAGACCTCCACATACAGACAAGCAACATAATATATGCCCCTGTCTCGGCTGCGTTAAGATGTGTAGTGTCAGCTATGAAGCTATCAGTCCATAAAGGCATTGCTGGTAATTGTGCCATTTTTCTCTCCCATTAATGTATTAAATATTATCTTGACCCACTTTATCTGCAATTAAATCTACCCATGTAACCTTTTTCTTTGTTGCTCGTTCCACCTTGTGTATAGTCGTGCTGCTTGGCATGTGTTTGCCTTTTAGTAGTCGTGAAACCGTTGCCTCATCTAACCCTGTGTCTTTTGCAAAGCTACGCTGTGTTATTCCCTCTAACCTTAAAAACATTGCTAATTTCATTTATTTTACCTTTTAATTAATTATTTACTTGCATATCATACAATATCTGTTAATCTCAAATAGTCAACAACATTTTGGGAGAAAAAAAATGACAGCACATCTAAAACAATCACTAGCAGCTCTGGCATATGCTGGCGCACAATATAACGAAGTTGCAATTTGGTCTGATGAAGATAGGACCTGCAAAGCAGAACGGCTTCAAACACTAATTTTTCACACAAAAGAAATGTTACAAAGTGCAATTGAAGACCTTGAAGCAGATGAAACAGAAACTACAGGTATTATCAGCGGAATTCAGCATTTTGATGATGACAATGAAATTCCCTGTTTACTAAAAATGTACGAATTTGCTGAACATGAAAATGAACCTTCCGATTTTGAGGAGCATTCAACATGGCACAAATAAAAATCCCATCCATAATAATACCTTTATTGAAACTGAAAACTGTTCACTCATTACTAACTGAGCAGCGACAGTTTGCTCGTATGGGTCAGCATATCAATACTGACAATCTGCGAGAAATTAGAAATATCTGCCTAGATACAGTAGATATGACCTTTGAAATTTCTGAAATACAAAACAAACATGGAGAGAAAATATGACCGAAATAACTGCAATTGAGGCTTTTATTAAAGCTCAGAAAGAGATGAAAACGCCTGTTTTCAATAATGTAAACCCACACTTTAAGAACAAATTTGCTGATTTATTAGCTATTGCTAACTCTTGTAAAAAAGCATTATTAGATAACAATCTTACACAAATTCAAAGATATGGCTTTGTTGATAGTGTTTGGGGAGTGCTTACATCTATACTCTATAAGGATGGCACTGTAATTAGTGATAGTTTTTATCCAATTAACGTCAGCCTCAATGATCAGCAAAAGGGATCAGCTACTACTTATGGTAGACGCTACAGTTTAGCTATGGCTTGTAACTTAGTGGCTGAAGAAGATGATGATGGTGGTAGAGCAGCAGCGTCAGAAACAAAAGTACCAGTCAAGCAAATTACCAGCGAGCATTACAAAATATTGCAAGCATTAATTGACACCAAAAAAGATGTTAATGTGAAAAAAATGTGTAATCATTATAAAATAGATGCGTTGGCACAATTACCGCTTGAGCGTTATAAATCAGCTTATGATGCACTCAATGCAAAAGAAGATAAATAATGCAGATACATGATGTTGAACAAGGTACTCCAGAATGGCTGATATTGCGTTCTGGGCTACCAACAGCCTCTAACTTTAGTAAGATGGTCACATCTACTGGTAAGATATCTAAATCTATTGATGACTACGCTTTATCTTTATCTTGTGATTTATTTGCAAAGAAGCCTTTGGACGAATGGCTTGGTAATCAATGGACTGATAGAGGCACTGAGCTTGAACCAGATGCTCGCTCAATGTATGAGTTTCAGAAAGATTGTACAGTCAAAGAAGTTGGTTTTATTACTAGTGATGGATGGGGATGCAGCCCTGACGGATTAATAGACGATGATGGTATGGTAGAGTTCAAATGTCTAAAGGCAGAGAACCACGTTAAAACCATCTTAGAGTTTAATAAAACTAAAAAAATACCGTCTAAATATATAGCTCAAGTTCAAGGTCAAATGTTAATTGCTAACAGAGAATACTGTGATCTTTGTTTTTACCATCCAGACCTACCAATGAAAATAATAAGAATATTGCCTGATAGTTTGTTAGTTTCAGGTCTTTTAAAAGCCAAGAAAATCATAACAGAAATGCGTGATGACATAGTAATCATTTTAGGAAAGGAAATACAAAATGCTTAATAAAGTACAATTAATAGGAAGGCTGGGAAGCCCAGCAGACGTAAAAACCATGCAAGGTGGTGACAACATAGCAACCTTATCAGTGGCAACTTCAGAGAGCTGGAAAGATAAAATCACCAACGAATGGAAAGAAAAGACAGAATGGCATAAGGTGGTTTGCTTCGGATTTAATGCTGACAAGGCTGAACGATTTGAAAAAGGAACTCTGCTATACGTTGAAGGTCAGCTTCAAACTCGTAAATGGACAGATAAGGCTGGTGTTGATAAATATACAACTGAAATAGTTCTACAAAAATTTAATGGTACTATTAGAAGTCTTGTAAAAAATGAAGTTGCCAGTATTGTGAATACTGAAGTAGCTCAAATGGACGATGAAATACCGTTCTAACTAAATAGTTTGTGAGGTTGTTTGTATACCGATCCCATCGCCCCTCACAGACTCTCTCCCAAGGCGATGGGATCACCTACATTTGGGAGAATGATAATGACACAACGAAAATATATATTAGAGCAATTATTGGCTGGTAGAAAAATAACCAGATTAGACATTTTTAATGAAATTTGGTGTTTTAAATTACCAGCTAGAATTTGTGAACTTCGACAAGAAGGTTACAATATCAAAACTAAAATGATCCATTTAACAAATGCAAACAATCAAAAGAAATGTTTTGCAAAGTATTGGATTGACCAAAATCCACAACGTGAGTTGTTTTAATGGCTAAAATGAAACTCACAGCGGATCATAAAAGGTTTCATTTATGGGTTATGGACAAACCTTGCTGCGTTCCTGATTGCCAACAGCCTTCTATTTTTCATCATCAAAAACAACCGTTCCCATTGCCAAGACGTGACCATAGGTATGGTGTAAATATATGCTCACATCATCACAGCGAGTATCACGACAAATACGGTTCTGATGATGCCTTTGCAGAAGCATACGGTATCTATATGCCAGATTATGCACTTACAAATTTAGAATATTGGGAAGATGAATGATGGCAGTAGATACCAACTTATATAGACATTATGACAAGGACAGTACGCTATTGTATATCGGCATTTCGTTAAACAGTATCGCTAGATTGAACCAGCATAAAAAGCATTCTGATTGGTTTAAAGATATAACGAACGTCAAAATAGAAACTTTTTACACTCGTGATGCAGCACTTGAAGCGGAACGAACCGCCATTATAGTTGAGAAGCCTTTGCATAACGTCCACCACAATAGTGCGTTAAAAATGCCTACCTACAGGCAAAAGTACGAAACGGCACGAGATGAGGTAACTGCGAGAGTGGTAGATAAATTTGAACCCCTATATACATTATCACAAGCATCTATACTGTTAGGTTTTAGCGTCAATAAACTAAAAGAGTTCTACGCAAAAGGTAAGATAAACTTCTTAACCATAGGGCATAAGCACCATACATTTAAAGGCGTGAAGCGTATACTACCAAACTATAGAGTGTCGGGATGGCAGATAATTGATTTCATTGAATTTTTAGAAGCAGAAACAGAGGAAGAAAATGATGATAGATTTATTATTGGATAAAAAATGAAACACATCGTAAAGCACAAAAACCAATTACAAAAAATAGCTGATCATATAATGCAATTAAATCCAGATAATGACTGGATTATTGAGGTTAAAAAACACGTCAAAAGACGGTCAAATAACCAGAATAATTTGATGTGGATGTGGCTTAATCAAATTGCTGGCTTGATGTCTGATGAAACAGGATACGAAGTATGGGAAATACACGAGCTGTTTAAAAATAACTTTTTGATTGGCAAAGAAGTAGATTTAGGTGGCTTACAAGTAATAGTGAAAACTACCACTGATTTGACAACAAGTGAAATGACAAGATATTTGGATCAGATACAGCGTTTTTGTTCGGCAGAAATGGGTATATATTTGCCACTTCCAGAGGAGCTACAAAAGCGATGAATTGGACTTTTAATGATGGTGGAAGATTGGATGCTGGCTTGCATGGGTTAGTTAAAGACTGTGCAGCTAGAGCAGAAGCTATTTTGTTTGATGTGACGTATACAAAAGCTCTTGATAACTTTAATAATGTAACGCCACACGCATATCTTGATAATATACTTAAAAAGGATGGTTGGAGTTACAGAGAAGCACAGCCAGACACCGTTGTTAATAATTTGAAGGGAACGGTAGTGGCTATGCTTGACCAGCACTATACTGTTGTTATAGACAATGAAATAAATGATATATTTGACACGTCTGATAAAATTGTTTACTCTTATTGGTCAAAAAAATAAATATCTGACATATCCCTTTTAATTATAAACAATCTGGCTTGCATCTTTTGATTTTTGGCAATACTCAGAAAGTGTAAAATCAGGTTTCCAAGACATATCCCTTTCGATTGAAAGTCCAAAAGGTAGCTTGACTGACATTAATTCATATAGTGAAACATAACCAAGTTCTGGACTGCCCATACCCAGATCACAAAGTCCATAGAACATTTCGTCTTCTGGGTTGTATTCTGAAAGCAACCATGTAGCAGCTCCGCAAGGGTTGAATAGTTTTAAATAAGGTTTGTGCTTCATTCTTGAGTTATCATCTGTTTCAAGCTGTTGCATTACTAATTTTTTTTCAATTTCTGCTGTCAATAGTTTCATTTTATCTCTCCTTTGTTTTGGTCTTTATTGTATTCTGCCATTTTCTTTACAATGGCCTCAGTTAATTTTTTGTTTTGTTCAGGTGCTAACCCGATCACTTCAAACATTGGTTTTTTGTCTTGGTTGTTCATTGCATCTCTCCTTAAAGTTTATAAGCCATTAAAGTCCCTGCATCATGTGCTGAGGCATAGTAACCATGGCTTTTTAATAGTGCATTTAACTTAGGGTGAACGCCCATTGTAGCACTGAATGAATAGGCATCGTATATATATTCGTCATCATGAAAGTCTTCACTTCCCATAAACCATATACCACCTTCACTACCATTAAAATTTTCGGAAGGTGCTGCCATAGCTTCTGGCATTTGATCATTGATCAGGTCTATTAAGTTTTCGTTAGTATCCACTATTCTCATTTTATTTCTCCTGTTAAGTTTGCCTTACTATCTTAATATAATCATTGTTTACTTAATGTCAACCCCTATTGTAAAATTTATTTATATTATTTTATAAATTTAATTTACTTTTATACTTGACATCATGTAAATAGTGTTTATATTAGAGTTGTAAGACAAACCAAACAGGAGAAATAAAATGTTTAAAAAGTATAAAATTGAAGTAATGGAAAATAGTGTTAAAAGCAAAACACCTAAATATTTTAGGGAGCTTTATAAAAAATACAATGATGTTGATAGTTGTGAATATGGTTTCAAAACATTTGCTACAAAACAAGAAGCAGAAGATTTGATCCTAACATTACCAACTACTACAAAATTAGAAAGATTTGCAAATACAACTTATAGATATGAGGTTGTGCCAATTATTTACGAATTTTGTAATTACAACGGTTATTCAGATACCTATCCATATGAAATTGTAAAAGTCATATCAGACAAAACAATAGAAATAAGAGAAATGGATGCAGAAATAAAAAAAGATTGGAAACAAGATGTAATTCTTGGTGGCTTTGCTGGTCATACTGTAAACAATGGTGGTGAATGGGATATTAAGCCAAACGAAGAAAATCCAATTATCAGAGCAAGACGGAGTAAACATGGGCAGTGGAAAAGCAAATGTGGAAGACATTCACTAAGCACACAGCCTGTCAAATTTTACGATTATAACTTTTAACTTAACAGGGAGAGCTTAGGCTCTCCCGATACTTTTTAACTTTATAAATTAAATTTACTTTTGTACTTGACATTATGTAAATAGTGTTTATATTAAGATAGTAAGACAAACTAAACAGGAGAAATAAAGTGACAAATACAAAACTAAATATGATGTTTAAGCAGAGAGAAAAACTTGCAGCGGAATACGGTATTGGGATAGTAAAATTCTTACTTGAAAATAACTTTGAAGCTTCGCAAAATGGCTATGATGCTTATATAGCAGATCAAAAGAATATTGCATTACGGAAAAAATCATGGGGGTTTTAATGACTAATTAATTAACTCCATTTAGATTTGTTTGCCCAATAAGCTGCTGACATTGGACCTTTTGCAATATTTTTAGCGTGACGTGCTTGGAAGCTAGATTTCCTATTTTTTTCTTTTTCTGTTTTTGGGTTGCCACCAGCACCGCTTACACCTTGTTGTCCATAACGTATAGTTTTGACCTGATCACCTGATTTTGCAACAACAACGTGACTTTTAGTTTTATGATTTGGTGTGCGTTTAGGTTTGTTTACACCAGATACGCCAATTCTATTTACTAGTGCCTGTACAAGTTCATCGTTCATAACCATCTGCCAGTTCTAATTTGTTCTGTTATTTGTATAGCTCTATCACCAACTTGCTCTGCCCATTTGCTATTCATCATTTCATCGGCTGCTGCTTCCCAATCTTCATTTTTTAAATATTCAATTGTGTTGGAAAACTTGCGTACAGTCCCAATCCCAACATTAAAAGTAAAATTAATCATGGCAGATATTCGTGCATCATTAAACTTGCTCATCCACGGAAATGCATTTAGCAATTGTTTTGTTGCCTCTGCAATATCATTTTTTAATAGATACTCTGCCTCGTCTTCTGAGATGCCTATGTCATCCAAGTTGCGACCAATTCCAATGCTACGTTTTTTTGCACTGCATAAATACAAATTCAATTTAATGCCTTCGTGTATTTTTAACTGTTCAACTAATTTATTCATTTTTTAGCTACTCCAGATTTCTTTTCCCAGCTTCTTAATCCACCCATACCTAACATTCCTAAAAGCACGGGAGTTAACAAAGAGGGGTCTACAGTAGGTACTTCAAACCATATAGCTAAAATCTGAGATAGAATTACATTGTACATTAAACCTATGCCACAGACCCATCCTACGAATGGTCGCCATCCGCCTATAAATAACGAACCGCTTTCTGCTTCAGCTTTATTGACCGCTAACTGACCTTTAGCAAGTTCTTGTGCGTGGTTATCTGCCATTGTAGCTATTTCATGTGCTAGTTTAGCTGCTTGGTCTTTATCAGTAATAAATTTATCTAGTAAACCTGCTACTGGTGATATTAATTGTGATAGCATAGTGTCCTCAATTCAGTGGGTTCTTAACTGCCTCATCAAAGGCTCGCCATAGATCTGTGATTTCGGTATTATAGGTATCAAGTTTGTCACCTATGTTGTCTGTTATTGTTTCAGCTTTTTCTACTTTTGATCTTAAATCAAGTAAATCAGTCTGTTGCTCCATGATAGTAGTCATGTTTGTGGATATTTCTGTTAGTCGTGGGGCAAGACCTCTAACATCATTGTCTTGCATAGCTTGTTCTAGTGACTGTAAACGACTCAATATTAAAGTATCTTGGCTACCTAACTCGCCTATGCCGACAGCATATTGTCCGTTATCTGCCTCGACAATTTCAAATCTCTTTACAGCGTCATAACCAAAATAAATAGCACCAGATATAGCTGACAATACAGGCACTGCTATAGTTAAATACATTGCTTTAAAAGATACGCCTCCTGCCTTTATATCAAGCTCGCTCATTGGTTATAACTCGTGTTAGCATATAGATCACTAGCAGTGACCATTTTGTCAGTAAATGACCCCTGAAAAGACATATATAAATTAGTGCCGTAATTGATAACAAACTTATCAATATTTTGTGTGTATTCAATAGCACTGTAGGAAGCTACCGCTATATTGTTTTGTGCAGAGTAACTATCAACGGCACTCGTTATTGATGTATCATTAGCCGCAGATAAAAATGCTCCTGCTTGCTGTGCAAAAGTTTCGACATTTACAAGTGCAGTATTGTATTCAGTAACGTCCGCCTCAGTTATAGTCATGTCAGTTTGCACCAAAGCTTGTTGCACCTGTAGCTGCTCTTGTGTAGTGTCAGCGTTAATAGCAAGTTCAGCTACTACAGCTACCGTGGATAGCTTGCTAGTCGCATCAACTAACTCAATAATAGAAACATGCATCTTGTCCATAGCTTCGGTATGCTCTACAAGGAAAACTTCTTTTGCATTTAGGTAGCTTGTCGCAATTACTTTATTGACTGCTGCGTTGTAATTTGTAACCATTGTGTTGTTAATTAACGCATAACTGCTAATGCCAGTCTCAACAATATTACCTTGGTGTGCCATTAAATCGGCTGTTCCTGCACCGTATCTTGCAAATGTTTGAGTTGATAAATCAAGTTTATTTTTAATTATTGCAGCAGTGGCGTAAAGGTCATCTATTGTTGCGTCTGCGTGTGCTTCTGTACCGCTCAGAAACGCTCCTATAAGTAACAGTTTTTTCAACATCTGTTAATTCCTTTCCTATTCTTAACAACTCGTTCCAAAAGGTTTTGTCCTTTTTATAGCCTATAACAAATTCCTTTGGGTTACTACGCATCTTTTCAAATGCTTGTCGGCCAACTAATAACTTGCCCTTATTTATATCCATTACAGGACATGGCGTGTTGGCTAGTGCCATTGCTCTAAATATTTCAGCGTTACCGCACATTACAGATATACCAGATACTTGCAGCCCCATACCGCCTATTTGTTGTGGCGTACCTAATAATCTTGCATCTTTGCGTCTATTACACTCGTCATCTTGCTCCATACCGCCAAAACTAAAACCAAAAATACTAACTTGTACACCGCCTGATTTTGGTATTAAGCAACTATCTTGTCCACCGCCACCAATAATTGTTGGTGATATAGCTGATGGTGGTGGTTGCGAATTTGGACTGCTGCCAGCTCCATTATAATTAATTGTTTCTGCAATATTATTACTATCAACAACAGCTTCAGAAATATTAGTATTAAGATCGCCTGTAACATCCTGTCCTAATCCTGTACTGGGCAGTCCAAAACACGCTGATATTGCGATAACTGACATAACAACATAACGGCAGCCTCTTTTTGTTCTAGTATATGCAATAGCTCTGCATCTTGATTTGTCTGGCATTTCACATCATTCTTTGGACATGCTTGCGTATAAATAGTGCTTTGACATCCTGATAAAAGCAGCAAAAGCATTAACCTCATTTTATTAATATTGACTGCGTGGTTTATTCATCATTTGTTGTGCTACATCTTTTAAACGGTTTTCTTCAAAAAAATCATCTAATGGTTGTGCAAGTGGTCTTGTTGTTCTCGCTGCATTTTTGGCTATATTTACAACTGGTGCTGTTTTTTGACCGTATCTCTGCACGTTTCCTACTAAATTAGCAGCTTCACCTACCACTCTTGGCATTGTAAGTGGAATAGCTGCTAATGTTGCTGGATTTATAACCGATCCACCAGCTAATGCAGCCATAGACAAGCCTCCTGACATACCTCTAGGTGTAAAATCTGCTAATGCCTGTCCTGATAACATAGGACTTAAAAGTGGATCAAGGTCATCAATCATCTTTTTTCTTTGTGACCATGCAGCATTAGAGTTACCTCTTGTTGATGCTTGCAATTTTCTTAATGTAGTCAATGGATTTACTTTTTTACCTAATGATAATTCTGAAGTAATATTATCTAGATTATTACTAGCAAATTCATAATTTTTCATTGTGTCTTTATATTTTGGAAATTGATTTACTATTTCATTTTTTACTGCATTTTTAACATCTAAAATTATATTGCCAGCTTTGTCTGGTGTGTATAAAGCATCAATTTGACGTTTTAAAAAATCTAAATTTTCTAATGATTGTAGAGCTGGGTCTAATTGTACATCTTGAATTAATTTTGTAATTTTATCCATATTAGCCTGTACAGCAGGAGATAATGGTATATTTGGTTTACCTTCTCTTTTTATTCTATATTTATCAAAAGAACTTTCCATTGCTTGTAATATAGGTGTCATGTTAGCTTTTGCGTCTGACCCATATAATTCTTTCATGTCAGATAAATATTCTGTTCTTCTTGCATCTATTAATCCATTATACACCTCCCTAGCTCTATTAACGACTTCTAATTCACCAACACCGCCTCTCATTGCCTCTCGTAGTTCTTTAACTCCATTTCGTGCTGCTGTTACAGCTTCTATAATAGGTGTGCTACTAACACCTGATAAAGCTCCGACAACAGGTGGTAAAGCTTTGCTAACAGCAGTTACAGGTAATTTAGCAGTTTGTATTGCAACATTAATTGGGTCTATTGCTGATGCAAATTTGCCAGTTTGAGTAGCTATGTTTGCTAATTTACCAGTAGCACCAAAGGTCTTCACTAATCCAGCACCACCTGTAAATGGTATAGTTACGTCACTTAATATACCAACAGGGTCTTCAACTAATGTTTGTATAGCTTTTTCAACACTTCCATAACGATCAACAAAATGTTGCCCTACTGCTTTAGCTATTTTTTCATTAGGTTGCTCATCAGGAGTTAATAACTGGAATGCTCCAATACCTAATTTTACAACTGCTTCTGCTGTATCTATAGGATTTGTAACAACTTTATACAAATCTTCTAAAACTTGTACGCCACTTCCAGCAGTATTTCGTAATGTTTGCCCTACTGCACCTTGACTTGGATCATAAACTGACGTTCTTACACCGCCTTTTGAAAGTCTTTCATTTGCAACAGGAATACCACCAAATTTGTTTGTTCCTGTAGGAATACCACCAAATTTGTTTGTTCCTGTAGGAATACCACCATATTTGTTTTGTGCCATAAAATTAACCTTTTGTTGTATTAGGGTTTAGTAAATGTTTGTCCATCAAGTACATATATAGTGCCACTAGGAAGTACAGCTTCATCAGCAGCACTAGTTACTACAGGATAATTTGGATCAGTTTGAGTTGTTTTTTCTTCTTCTTTGTCTAAACTGTCATAAATGTTAGCTAAAGTTACATTATTAGTTGCATCATAATCTTTTAAAGTGCCATATTCTTGGAAATAATTTGCGGCTGCAAGTTTTGAATCTATTGCTTGTCGCATACTTGATGCTAATCGTTTAACTCGCTTAAGATTTTCTTCTTCTCCTAGGTTTGCATTGTATGCTCTGGCAATTAATCGTTCACCTTCTTTCTCTGTAAATTGAGCACCAAGTATAACTCGTAAATTTCTTTGCACAACTTCGGTAACTAAATCTCTTGTGTTGGCTGCTTCTGGTAAAAATAAATCTTGTAACATGTCTGGCAAAATACCTACTAATGGACCTGTTATACCTACTGTAGCACCAGTATCTATTGCATTTTGTAAACTACTTATTACAGTGTCAAGTTGTAATAAACCTTTATTAGCATCTGCCATACCACCACCAACAACAAAACTTGCATATTCTTTACCAAATGCAGCATCAATTGCTGCTTCTGCTCCTGTTGGTTTTTTTAGCAATGCAGCTTTTCTTGTCCTTTCCTCTAATTGATCTTTTGCAACAAATTGTGACATTTCAGAAGTAGTATTTGGGTCTCGTAAAATAGCAGCGGCTGCTTCTTCTGATCTAGGATCATATCCTTCGGTTGTAATAATTGTAGGAGCTGGCAACTCTTGACTAGTTACTCCTGTACCTTGTCTACCAGCAACAGGTGCAATTTGTTGTATTGGACCTGTTGGCTCAGGTACGTTTCCAAAACTTTGTGTGTCTGGAGTTCCAGTTACATACTTTTGTAACGCACCACGATTACTTTGTTTTATGTTTTCCCTACGCTTTAATTCATCATCAACAAGTCCTTTTTGTGCAAAACTATCAACTAATTTAGCACCTGTCCTAGCAAAAGCCTCACCCACCGAATAAGGATTTGGCTGTTGTGCGTACCTACGTTGTTGTTTGTCCATAAGTGCTGCAAGTAATTCAGACCTAGATGCACCGCTTTTTAAAAATTCACCAGCCATTATGTATAAACTCCTGTACCAGCTATTTTATCTTCCATAGCTTTTGTCATTATTTTTTGTTGTAATTCTGCTGCTTCTTTATCTTTTCTTATTTCGTTTCCAGCAAATCCAGCACTTAAACTTGCAGCAGCACTACTCATACCTCTACCAAGGGGATCAATTGTTGAAGTTGCTGCACCACCATCTTTTAATAATTTAGCTATTATTGCACTATTGCTTGATGTTGGCATTAATCCAGTAGGTTGCTGCTTTTGTTTCATTTGCATCATCATAGCTTGAATTTCTTCTTGTGTTAAATTATTCATTATATTTCCTAAATTAATATTTTTACCTACGACCTCTCATAAGTTGTAATGCTAATAATTCTCTGTCAGTAGAGGAAGCACCTGTATTATCACGCATTTGTTGCATTAATTGCATTTGCTGCATTCTTTGCATTTCCTCTTCTGTATTAGCACTTCCAAAAGCATTTATTGCTTGTATTTTTTCCATTTCACGTTGTGTAATAGCAGAACCTACAGGATTTTGTGGTTGCATTCTTTGCATTTCTGTTTGTGTGGGAGATACACCTAATGTATTTCCTCTTTGCATTCTTTGCATTTCTTCTTGTGTTAAATTATTCATTATATAGCCTCATAATTTACAGTTTTAAATCCATTTAATTCTTTTACGGCGTTTGGTATTACTTTTTCAATTTCTTGTGCCATAACACCTAGTTCTTTAACTTTACTCCAAATATAATTATATTCATAAAGATTATGGTTTTTATACTTACCTATGCGTTTTATGTTTTCTTTTAAACGAACATCCGAATACTTACTAATTGCTGCTCCACCCAATGCACCGCCAAGTTCCATGAGACCGCCCATAAAGCCACCTGATGCAGCCTGTTTAGCCTTTGCAACATCTATAGCTTGTTGGTTAGCAGCTAATGAAGCTCCTACTAGATCACCTGACTGTACTGCGACATTTGGTGAGGCTGCA
>Ga0209815_1000535_pt1 | contig 28057 bp, 25 predicted proteins | sample CoawatmetaG00DNA_FD_187507 | JGI IMG/M metagenome (GOLD analysis project Ga0209815, IMG submission 187507) | Marine microbial communities from the West Antarctic Peninsula - Coastal water metaG002-DNA (SPAdes) (version 2) | ecosystem: Environmental > Aquatic > Marine > Coastal ...
AATTGAAAAATTATTTACGCTTATTACCCTTAATACTAATATTATTTACATTTTCATCTTGTGATGACGAAAACGAAAATAATGATATTGATGGACCAGTTTTAATTGACACACCTGACACATATTCTTTTGATAGAAATGGTGCTAGTACAGTTAGTTTTTCAGGTCAAACAACTAGATTACAACAATCAGATGAGTTATACGCTGCTTTAAATTCTTCGGAATCTACTCAAGCTGCTCTAGACTTAATGTTTAATGGTCAAGATGGTTCTTCTGCAGGATTTGCTAATGAATTATTAAACGGAACATCTAAATTAATTGGTAGCAAAACAGCTTCTTCAACTATAGCAGGTAGTGCTACAACTAAAGAAAGGTTTAACGGATATATCACAGACTTTGCAGCTAATGTAACTCCAAACTGGAATATGGATGCTGCTCCAGGAATGGCTGGATCAATCACTTCTCCTGATGGTGGATCAACTTACCAAATTAATGCTATGGGTCAAGAATTAGATCAGTTATTCTTTAAAGGATTAATTGGTGGATTTACTCTAGATCAAATTGTTAACAATTATATTCATCCTAATCAATTAGATTCAGGAACTAGAATTGATGACAATGATAACGATGTACTTTCTGGTGATAATGATTACACTGATATGGAACACAAATGGGATGAAGGATTTGGTTACCTATACGGACACCTTGACAGTGATGGAAATGGGGAAGATTTATCTACCGCAGGTGCATCTCCATCAGGAAATGGTTCTTTACTTATGAAGTATTTCAAAAAAGTAAATCAAGATGGTGGTTATGAGCCTGGTATTGGACAAGTTGTATACGATGCTTTTATCTTAGGTAGAACTGCTATTGTAAACAAAGATTACGTATTGAGAGATCAGCAAGCTGATATTATTCAGGTTGAACTATCAAAAGTTCCTGGTTACTATGCAATTAATTATTTAAATGATTATTTAGCTAAAGTTGAAGCAGGTAATATTGCTAAAGCACACCACTCTTTATCTGAAGCATATGGATTTATCTTAAGCTTACAGTTTACAAACAATGGTAATGATGAGCCGTATATGTCTAAAGGAGATGTTGAATATTTCTTAGATACTTACTTTGCTGATTTCCATAATATCAATCCTGTCTACATAACAGCACAGGGTCAAGGTATGATTGATGTGATTAAAGCTGCATATGGAAATACTTTAATGATAGATTAATTTAATCGACATTATTAATGATAATTTTATAATCAAATTTCAAACTCAGCATTGGTTATACCTATGCTGAGTTTTTTTATATTTGCAAACTATGTTAAAAAAAATATTCTCCTTTTTATTTATTATTTGTTTATTCATATCCTCTTGTGATCCTAAAAGTACGGATTCATCTCCCGAAATATGGGAACAGAAATCTGAAATGCTGACTAATTGGGTAGACAATTTCATTAGCCCTTCTTACGGTAATTTATTAGCTAAATTAGATGTTTTACAACAATCTGGTAACACCTTTTCTGCATCAGTAAATCAGCAAAATCTAGAAAACTTAAGGTCTAGTTTCGTTGACGCTTACTTATCATGGCAATACGTGGAAATGTTCAATATTGGTCCTGCAGAAGAGTCTTATTTTAATTCTAGGATGAATGTTTTTCCAACAACAGTTGCTAGGATTGAATTAAATGTTGAAAATGGAAATACTGATTTTAATAATACCAATAATTTACCTGCTCAAGGTTTTCCAGCACTAGACTACCTATTATATGGAATTGAAGATAGCGATGATCTAATTGTATTAAAATACAATACAGAACAAAACTATTTATCATACTTAACAGAAGTTATTGATCAAATGCTTCAAAATACTTATCCAATCGTAGAAGAATGGGGCACTTATAGAAATACATTTGTAAACTCAGTAGAAAACACTGCAACATCTAGTGTAAATAAAATGACTAATGACTTTATTTACTATTACGAAAAAGGCTTTAGAGCTAATAAGTTTGGTATACCAGCAGGTGTTTTTTCTGGAACAGCTCTTCCTGAAAAAGTAGAAGGGTATTACAATAAAAATATATCTAAACAATTAGCGCTAGAAGCATTTCAAGCAATAACAACCTTTTATAATGGTAATGGTGGTGTAAGTCTAAGTCAATATATTGATGATGTTGCTACAGAGGGATACAGTGATTTGTCAACAGACGTTTTAGTTCAATTTGATATTACTGAAGAATTAATTAACGGACTTGACAATAATTTTTACAACCAAATTCTAACGGATAAGATTAAATTCCTAGAAACTTACGATGCCATACAACAGGGAACAATTTTACTGAAGACGGATATGCTTTCTGTCTTACAAATTGCTACTGATTATGTTGATGCAGATGGAGACTAAATAAAGTTTAAAAAATTAAATTTCCTTTAAGATTCTCTAACTATATTAGAGAATCTTTTTTTTGTTAATATGAATTCAAAAATTAATAATTATTTAAACTCCCACACTAATTCTAGCCCACTGGCAGTATTTAGAATTGGATTTGGACTAATGATGCTATATAGCATTTTTAGGTTCTGGTATAAAGGTTGGATAGATACACTATACATAGAACCTCAGTTTCACTTTAAATATTATGGATTTGAATGGGTTAGAGATTTAGGGGATTACACTTATTTAATATTTATTATATGTATAGTTAGTTCGATTTTTATCACAATTGGTTTTAAGTATAGATTATCAATAATTTTCTTTTTTTTATCATTCACTTATATAGAGTTAATAGACAAGACTACTTATTTAAACCATTATTATTTTATAAGTAGCTTGAGTTTTTTAATGATTTTTTTACCTGCAAATGCATATTTCTCTGTAGATAATATTTTTAGAAAAATTAGCTATAAACAAATACCTAAATGGACTATTGATTGCATTAAACTATTACTCTCAATTGTATATTTTTATTCTGGATTAGCGAAAATTAATTCTGACTGGCTATTAAATGCAATGCCTTTAAAATTATGGTTACCATCTAAATATGATCTACCGTTAATTGGAGAAACATTTATGCAGCAAAATTGGGTACATCACTTTATGAGCTGGGGAGGTATGTTTTATGATTTATTAATACCATTTTTATTATTATACAAAAAAACAAGAATAATAGGATTTATACTTGTTGTCTTTTTTCATCTTTTCACGGGGGTTTTATTCCCGATAGGGATGTTTCCATACATAATGATTATTGGCTCTTTAGTGTTTTTTGATTCTAGTGTTCATCAAAAAATAATAGATATTATAAAGAAAATAATTAGACCTATTAGAAAAAATATTAAACTAAATAATAAGATAATAAAAGAGAATTTAATTTTACGAAATAAGAAATTTGTGTTGTCAATAGTTTCTTTATTTTTTATTATTCAACTATTTTTACCATTTAGATATCTATTATATCCTAGTGAACTTTTTTGGAGTGAAGAAGGATATAGATTTTCTTGGAGAGTAATGCTAGTAGAAAAAATCGGATACACTACATTTAAAATTAAGGACCAAAAAACAGGATCTTATTTTTATGTTAACAATGAAGATTTTTTAACACCTTTTCAAGAAAAACAAATGAGTTTTCAGCCTGATTTCATATTAGAATATGCTCATTATTTAGGAGATTATTATACTTCAAAAGGATATTTGAATGTGGCGGTTTATGCAGATAGTTATGTTTCGTTAAATGGGAGATCTAACCAGAGATTTGTCAACGAAAAAGTAGATCTTTATAAAGAAAAAGAATCTTTTAAATATAAAACATGGATTATTCCAATAGATGATGAGATTAAGGGTTTTTAAAATATTTTTACTTATGAGTTTACTTTCATTTTACTCTCATGCAAGTAATAAAATTTATGGATTTATTTATGAACAAGGGTCAAACCTACCTCTAAGTAATGTCAGTATATACGACGACAACTATGGCTTATTAGCTATTTCTAATACTGAAGGATATTATGAGTTCTATAGTGACCAATTTACTTTTAATTTAATATTCTCTCTAGAGAAAAGACCTTTAATTGAACGACAAGTAACTATTAATAAAGACTCCCAGATAGATATCAAATTCCCAGTCTTAATAGAGGAATTATCAGAAGTTTTAATAACTACAAAAAATAGAAAAACTTTTGAATTAAAAAGACTAAAAGATGTCGAAGGGACTTCAATTTACGCTGGGAAAAAATCTGAAGTGATTCTCGTTAGTCAATCAATGGCAAATTTGGCTTCAAATAATTCTAGACAGATTTATAGTCAAATAGCAGGATTAAATATTTATCAGAATGATGATGCTGGTTTACAATTACATATTGGTGGGAGAGGCTTAGACCCCAATAGGACATCAAATTTCAATACTCGTCAAAATGGGTATGATATGAGTGCGGATGTACTTGGTTATCCAGAGAGCTATTACTCACCACCAGCAGAGGCCCTTGAAGAGATTCAAATAGTAAGAGGAGCTGCATCGTTACAATACGGGACACAGTTTGGAGGATTAGTAAACTTTGTTTTGAAAAAACCTATAAAAAATAAATCCATTGAAATAGTGACTCGTAATACTACCGGGAGCTATGGCTTGTTTACTAATTTTACTAGTCTAAGTGGTACAAATAAAAAATTCAGCTACTACACTTATATTAATCATAAAAAAGGAGATGGATTTAGAGATAACTCAAAATATGATTCTACAAACTCTCATATGTATTTATCTTACGATTTTGATTCAAAAACAAAATTATCATCCGAAATAAGTTATTTAACTTATTTAGCAAAGCAAGCAGGTGGACTATCTGATAATATGTTCAATCAAAACCCAATTCAATCCAATAGATCTAGAAATTGGTTTGAATTAAAGTGGTTATTATACAATATAAAGTTAGAACATAAGCTTTCTGATAATACAAATTTTTCAGTCAATTTCTTTGGGCTAAACTCAGAGAGAAATGCACTTGGAATTAGATACAACAGAGTAGATCAAATAGATTCAGGTGAGGAAAGAGATTTAATTAAAGGAGATTTTAATAATTATGGCTTTGAGACTCGCTTATTACATAATTATACTGTTTTAAATAAAAAATCTATTTTTCTCTTTGGACTAAAATATTATAAATCAAGTAACTCATCAATTCAAGGGCCTGGAACAAATGGATCAGGTGCGAACTTTGATTTTCAATATGAAGAGTATCCTTTTTACAACAATCAATCCAACTATAACTACCCTAACCTAAACGTGTCATTATTTACTGAAAATATATTTTATATATCGGATGTATTTTCAATAACTCCAGGAATAAGATATGAAAACATCCGAACAGAAAGTGATGGTTATTTTAGTCAAATAAATTTCGATGGTGCAGGTAATGTGATATTTGACAATACAGTTTATGAAAATCAAATCAGAAAAAGATCCTTCCTCCTATTTGGTTTAGGAAGTAGTTACAAGCCAAGTAAATTTATTGAGATGTACGCTAACTTCTCCCAAAACTATAGGTCTGTAACCTTTACTGATATTAGTATTTTTAATCCAGCATTTGTTATAGACCCAGATATTTCGGATGAGAAAGGGTATACAATGGATTTAGGAGTTAGAGGAAATAAAAATAAATTAATTTCTTATGATATTAGTCTATTCCATTTGTTTTACAACGACAGAATAGGTTTTACTCAAATTGTCTCCTCCGATGGAAACATTAAAAGTCAAAGAGGAAACGTAGGAGATGCTGTCATTTATGGAGTTGAATCAATTGTAGATTTTAATTTAAATAAATTATTTATTCGCGATAACAATTTCATCTTAAATTACTTTATTAATACATCAATTATTGATTCTAAGTATGTTAAATCTGAAATTAATGGAATCACTGGTAAAAGATTAGAATTTGTGCCTAAAATAAATATTAAAACTGGAGCTAAGCTTGGCTATAAAAATATATTATTAAATATTCAATACACCTATCTTTCTAACCAATTTACAGATTCATCAAACTCAATTGAAAGTAATTTAAGTGGAGTTATAGGTCAAATACCATCTTATGATATTTTAGATTTTTCTTCTTCTTATAAGTTTAAAAATTATAAGTTAGAATTTGGAGTAAATAATATATTAGATAATAATTATTTCGTTAGAAGAGCAACTGGTTATCCTGGACCAGGAATTATACCATCAGCCCCACGTAATTATTACTTGACATTTGAAATTAAATTTTGAGATTCTTAATCTAAGAATAGATAACCTAACTATATTTTAAAAATAGTTAAGACAATTGGGAGGGAAATAAATTAAATCTTCGTCGTTAAAACTAACATATATAACATCATTTTTTTTGTAAGCAGTAGAACTAAATAGGTTCCATACCTCATCTTCATATTTCGCTGTAATATTGTATTCTTTACCCTGAAAAAGTGATTTTTCAACAATAAGTTTCAGCTTAGATGTTTTCTCAATTTTAATTTTTTCTGGTCTAATGTAATATGGCTTATCGTCTTTAGTCAGCTTATTAATTCCTCCTAAGATTCTAGCACAATAACAATTAGCAGGTTTACAGTACATCTCAACAGGGTCATCATACTGTTGAAGTTTACCTGCTTTAAAAACTAATATCTTATCAGCAATATTAAGTGAATCATTAATATCATGAGTAACTAAGATTGTAGTAGTTTTTGTAGCTTTAATTATTCTGTAGATCTCGTCTCTTATAGAGTGCTTTATAGCTACATCTAAATTACTAAAAGGTTCATCTAACAGTAACAAATCAGGCTCCCTTATAAGAGCTCTAGCAATGCATGCTCTTTGCTGTTCCCCACCAGAAAGTTCATGAGGAAACCTATCCACTAAATCGGTCAGATTAGTTAGAGATAGCATATAATCTAAATTGGATAAATACTTTTTATCTAAATTAAAAACAATATTATCTTTTAAATTTAAATGAGGAAAAAGAGGATAATCTTGAAAAACAAAACCAATTTTTCTGTCTTGGGGTCTTACAAAAACATCTTTATCATTAAGAGTTTTGTTGTTTAAGATTATTGATCCTGAGTTTATATCTTCCAGACCAGAAATACATTTTAAAAAAGTAGTTTTACCAACCCCACTTTCGCCAAGAAAAGAAACAATCTCTCCTTTTTCAACGGAGAAATCTAACGACTCGATAAGAGGCTGCCTTTTATTATAAAACTTAACAAGGTTACTTACTTTAAGATGCATTGATTTGTTTATTAATAATATATTTTAAAAGTATTAACATCATACTGCCAATTAATATAATTGCTAATGAATAACTACTAGATTCAATTAACATTTCTTCAATAGCATACTCGTAGGTCTGAGTAGCTAAGGTGTCAAAGTTAAATGGTCTTAGAATTAACGTTATTGGTAATTCTTTTAATAAGTCAACAAAGGTAACAATAAAAGCAGTTATTAAAGCAAGTCTATTTATTGGGAAGTGAATTTTTTGTAATATTTTAAATGGACCTAGACCCAATGTTTTAGCTGTTTCGTCATAAGATTCAGGCTGCTTTTCAAGACTAGATTTAATTGGTGACTTACCAACGGCTAAAAAACGAAAAACATAAGCATAAATAAGTACATAAAAAGAACCTATTAAGGAGAAAGATTTCAGCATTGGAATTTTTGTAAATAACAAGATAACAGCTAAACCAATAACTGCCCCTGGAATAACATACCCTAGAGTGGTAACCTGACTTATAAAGGTATTGATTTTTAATTTTGATATTTTTTCAACATACAAAAACAGTAATGCTATTATTATTATTAAAATAGTAGAAATAGTAGAAACCGAAATAGAATTTAAACTTAGATCTAATAATTTATCAAAATCAGTATTACCATAGTTAAGTATACTATTATTCAAAATATAAATAAAGGGAATCAAAAAACCCATTATAAATGGAATAGAACAAAGGGTGTATATATAGAAATATTTCTTAGAGGTAGGTATATTTAATTTTTCGGTCTTAGTATTTGTAGAATAATAAAATTTTGATTTTTTATAACTAATTTTCTCTAAAAATAGGATAGTAAATACAATAAAAATAAGAAGGCACGCAAGTTGAATAGCAGCATTTTCATTACCCATAGAAAACCATGCTCTAAATATTCCAGTAGTATAAGTATTAACCCCAAAATATTTTACAGCGCCATACTCGTTTAAAACTTCCATAATGACTAAAAATAGACCTGAAAATATTGCAGGTTTTGATAATGGAATAATTACTTTAAAAAATAATTTAGTAGAAGATAATCCAAGGTTCTTAGACATATTTATATACGTAGAGCCTATTAAGCTAAAAGAAACTCTGGAAGCAGTATAGACATAAGGATACAAGGCAAGCCCTAGGATAAGACCAAGAATCTCAATTTGTAAATAATCGTTATTAAAAATATCAGATAATTCAGGTAAGTTATTTCTTAAAAATGATTGCAATGGTCCAGTAAAACTTAATATATCACTATAAGTGAAAGCCATTATATAAGTTGGGATTGCTAAAGGTAGAAATAGTGCTATATCAAAAAAAGTCCTAAATTTAAAACTATAGTTACTCACGTACCATGCGGGAAATATCCCAAATAGTAAGGCGAAAAAACTTGTTATTAAAATTAAGTATAAAGTATTAAGACTATAATCTAAAAGAAGGGTTTTCCATAAATATACAAATGCACTTTGTTCAATTTCAAAAATATTACTAAAGAGGAATATTATCGGTAGTATAAGCACTAAAGCCACTAAAACACTACCTAAAACCCATCTCTTATGTTCTATCTGAACAATTTTTTTTATTATTTCCAACCTGATTTATCAAATATTTCAATTGCTTTACTTCTGTAAACGCCTAATTGATTCAAATCTAGGTTATCTTTTTTGAAGGAACCCCATTTTTTCACTATTTCATTTGGCTCTACACTTGGGTTTGCTGGATATTCATAACTAGTATTTACGTAAGTCTTTTGAGCTGACTCACTAGTTAAAAATTCCATTAACTTAATAGCATTATCTTTATTAGGCGCATTTTTTGTTAACCCAATCCCAGAAACATTTATATGACTTCCTGATTCATTTTCTCCTTGATTTGGAAAAAATACACCTACAGAATTACCTGCTTTTAATTCTTCTTCTTTTTCTGATGAAAGTAAAAGTCCAATATAATAAGAGTTTACTATCGCAAGGTCACCTTGACCAGCAGCAATAGCTTTTACTTGATCTCTATCACTTCCTTTTGGATCTCTAGCAAAGTTTTTAACTAAATCAGTAGCCCATTTTGAAGCAGCATCTACCCCTTTATTAGCAACAATTGAAGATAATAGTGCTTGATTGTATGCATTGGAAGAAGATCTTACTAGAACTTTATTTTTCCACTCTTCACTAGTTAGATTAGCGTAAGTTGACAAATCATCTGCATTCACTCTATCTTTACTATAAACGATAATTCTAGCTCTGTAAGTTATAGGAATCCAATACCCATTGACATCTTTTAAAGCGCTATCAACATTTTGATTAATGATTGGAGAAGATATTTTTTGTAATAGGTTTAAATCACTAGCTTTTTGAAGTTTACCTGCATCTACAGTGATAAATAAATCAGCAGGACTATTCTCACCTTCATTTTTTAATCGTTCTATAAGCTCATCTGCATTAGCCTTAACTACATTAACTTTTATACCAGTTTGTTTTTCAAAAGCCGCATACTGCATTTCATCTACTTTATAGTGTCTTTGGCTATATAGGTTAATTTCATTTGATTCTTTTGCAGTATCTAAACAGCTACCTAGCATAAGAAACATTGATATATATATTGTAAAATTTTTCATAGAATTATTGTTTGTTAATCTGAGAATTATAGATTTATATTAAAGTAACAAAATTATAGTTATTTAGAACAAATCCAAATAAAAAAGAATAAATTTACACTAATGAGTTTAAAATAAAATTTTCTTTATAAAACGTATTGGCCTCACCTGCTAAGACAACCCTACTGCCTTTATCCTCACAAATGAGTAAACCTCCCCTACCAGATAATTGTAACGCTTTTAAGTTATTCTTTTGTAAAATACGCGACCAATATGGAACTAATGAGCAGTGAGCAGAACCAGTTACAGGATCTTCAAGAATTGAAGACTGAGAAGTAAAAAATCGTGAAACAAAGTCAGAATCACTCCCTTTTGAGGTAACACATACACCACCAGGATCTAAATTAATTTTATCAAATTCAGATTGGTTGAAATTAATATTTTTAATATCAGATTCACTGTCATACACTAAAATATAATCTCTCGATTTTAAAACATGTTTTGGCTGAATATTTATAGCTTTTTTAATTATTTCAGGCAAAGTAGCTTCTATAGGATTTCTAGACGGAAAGTTCAACAGATAAAGTTTATTGTTTACAGAAACCTCCAACTCACCACTTAAGGTCTCAAATACAATTTGATCAGAATTAAATTTCAACTCAGTTTTTAAGCAATGCGCGGCAGCTAAAGTAGCATGCCCACATAAATCCATTTCAATCTCAGGTGTGAACCAACGCAATAAAACCTTGTCTTTTTTAATAATTACAAAAGCAGTTTCAGGAACAGAATTTCTTTTACTTATTTTCAAAAGAAGTTCATCTGACAACCAACTATCTAAAGGAATAATACAAGCTGTACTTCCTTTACAAGAATCGCCAACAAAGGCATCAATATAAAATATGTTTAAATCCATATATAATTAGATTAATTAATTGTTAAATTAGACTATTCAACTAAAATAAAAAAATGAAAAAATTACTATCTATATCAATGCAAATATTAGCTATCGTTTGCTTTATTGTAGCTTCTGAAGTAGATTTAGAACTATTTAGTATTACTGTTATGACGATAGGGTCTGGAACAACTATATGGAAAACAATAGCTTATATATTTGCAGGAGTTCTTCTATTAAAACTTAAAACAAAATTTAAAAATTATGATTTTCTTTAGTTGGCACAAAAATTTCACTTATAAATTATTAAGTAAATGGAAAATGAGTAAATATACTGCAATGTGGATATCATTTGTAGAAGGATTACTTATAGGAGCTCTTATTGTTTATTATTTTACCAATTAGTATTATAACTTAGTATAAAATCAAGTCAGAACATGAAAATTGAACAAATTTACACTAAATGCCTAGCTCAAGGAGCGTATTACATTGAAAGTGATGGTGAAGCGGCTGTGATAGATCCATTAAGACAAGTTTCAGAATACATTGAATTAGCAAAAAAGTCTAACTCAAAAATTAAATATGTGTTTGAAACACATTTTCATGCAGACTTTGTTAGTGGTCATTTAACACTTGCTAAAAAAACTGGTGCTTCAATTGTTTATGGTCCTAAAGCAGAGCCTGAATTTGAAGCAATAATAGCCGCAGACAATCAAGAATTTAAAATTGGAAAATTAACTTTAACTGCTATACATACTCCAGGTCATACTTTAGAGAGTACTTCTTTTTTATTGAAAAACGAATCTGGTGAAGACCATTGTATCTTCACTGGAGATACTCTATTTTTAGGAGATGTTGGTATTCCTGATGTCGCACAAAGATATATGGGATTATCAAAAGAAGAATTGGCTGGGATTTTATATGAATCAGTTAATAATAGAATTAAACCGTTATCTGACAACTTAATAGTTTACCCTGGCCATGGAGCTGGATCTGCTTGTGGAAAAAATATGATGAAAGAAACAGTAGACTCTTTAGAGAACCAGAAAAAAGTTAATTATGCGTTAAACGGTTCCTTATCCAAAGACGAATTCGTTAAAGAACTTACCCATAATTTACCTGAACCACCAGCATATTTTCCATTAAATGTAAAGCTTAACCAACAGGGTTATATAGATTTTGAAACTGTACTAAATAAAAGTTCAAATGCATTAAATATAAATGACTTTGAGATGCTATCAAAAGATAAAGAAACCATAATACTAGATGTAAGAAATCAAAAAGATTTTATAAACGGCCATATTCCGAATTCACTATTTATAGGCTTAAATGGAACTTTTGCTCCTTGGGTTGGAACATTAATTAAAAATATTAATCAAAAAATTCTTTTAATAGCTCCTACCGGTAAAGAAGTTGAAGCGATAGCACGACTTTCTAGAGTAGGATACGATAATTGCATAGGTTATTTGGAAGGAAGTTTTAGCACTTGGAAAAAAAGTAAAAAAGAAGTTTCTACACTCAAGTCAGTGTCTGCTAATTCTTTTGTTGAAACACTAAAATTGAATAAGGTTAAAGTTTTAGATGTAAGAAGAGATGCTGAATTTGAAAATAAACATATCGAAGGTGTAGTTAGCTTACCATTAAGTGATTTATATGATAAAATAAATAATTTAAATTCTGATGACACCTATTATATTCATTGTGCAGGTGGATATAGATCTGTAATAGCAGCGTCAATATTTAAATCAAAAGGACTTCACAATGTCATTGATGTAGCGGGTGGCTTCGGAGCAATACAAAAAACTGACTTAAATGAAAGTTGCTATAATACGCAACTACCTTGCTCAAATTAGTTACTGACTTTAGATAGCTTTAACGAAACCCAATCATTTTTTTGTTTCGTTTCAATTAATTTTAAACTAGAGTTTTTTGCTTCTTGTTCAATTTTGTTAATGTCTTTTTTATAAAACCCACTTAAGTAAAGCACTCCATTTTTGTTTAGCATCTTAGCATATGTGGAAATATCATTTAATAAAACATTCAAGTTAATATTAGCAAAAATACTATCATAACGTAAATTTTTAAGTTTCTCAACCTCTCCTTCATAAACATTAATATTTTTTGAATTATTTCTCTCAATATTTTCTAATGAGTTTAAGTAACACCAATTATCTATATCAATTGCATCAATTTTATTAGCGCCTCTTTGCTCTGCTAAAATAGCTAAAACACCCGTTCCACTTCCAATATCACACACATAAGAATTTGTGAATTCATTAGCTAAGATAAAGCTTATCATCATTGAAGTAGTTTCATGATGCCCTGTGCCAAAACTCATTTTTGGTTCGATTACTAAGTCATATTTGTAATCACTTTTTGGGTGGAAAGGAGCACGAACACAACAAATATTATCTACATAAATAGGTTCAAAATTACTTTCCCATTTAATATTCCAATTTTGTTTTTCAACAGAAGTAATTTCAAATGAGATTTTAAATTCTTCTGAATTTAATATTTGAATATCTTTAAGATCAATTTCTGATGAAATCTTTGAATCCACATAGGCAGAAATTCCATTTTCATGTTCTTGAAAACTATCAAAACCTAATTGACTTAATTGAGCAATTAAAATCTCACAGCCAGGAATTGCAGGCTCTATATTAAAGTCATAACAAACAAATACAGGATCAGACATTAAAATGAATTTACAATTGAGAAAAAATCTTTAGAGTTCAAAGCGGCTCCACCTATTAAACCACCATCAACGTCTTGCATAGAAAATATTTCTTTTGCGTTTCCAGGCTTAACACTACCACCATAAAGAATAGATACACTTTCCGCTAATTGAGTATTATATTTTTTAGCCACAAAAGTTCTAATAAAATTATGCATTTCTTGAACTTGATAAGAACTAGCAGTTTCTCCAGTACCAATAGCCCAAACTGGCTCATATGCTAAAACAATATTTGTCCAATCTGATTTCTTTAAATGAAATAGAGATTCAGATATTTGATTAGAAATAACAGAAAAATGATTTTCGCTCTTTCTGTCTTTAAGCTCCTCGCCAAAACAAAAGATGATATCCATAGAATTTTCAAGAGCTTTATTAACTTTCAACTTTAACATATCATGAGTCTCTTTAAAATATTCTCTTCTCTCGCTATGTCCTAATATTGTTGTTTTAACTCCAATACTTGAAAGCATTTTTGCGGAAACCTCTCCGGTGTAGGCTCCATTATTTTCATGGTGCATTGTTTGAGAAACAACTTCTATTTTACTGTCTGATAACATAGCAACTGAAGATTGTAAACTAATAAATGACGGAGCTATCATAACCTGACAATTAGTACTATTTGACTCGTTTAATAAATCTTTTATAAGACCATTAGTTTCATGAATATCATTATTCATTTTCCAGTTACCAGCAACGATTTTTTTTCTTAACATGATTGATTTTTTAATTCAACTTAACTCGAGGATCTAGGATTCTATAAATTAGATCCACTAAAATATTTATTGTAATAAACATAAATGCTATCACCAAAACAGAACCCATAATTACAGGCAAATCTAATGTATTTAAAGCATTTACAATCTCTTTACCTAAGCCATTCCATCCAAATATATACTCAACAAAAACTGCTCCAGCAAGCATGGATGCAAACCACCCTGATATAGCGGTAATCACTGGATTTAATGAATTTTTTATAGCATGGTTTTTAATAATTTCATACTCGGATAAACCTTTTGATCTCGCGGTTCTTATAAAATCTTGAGATAAGACATCTAAAAGCTCATTTCTCATAAGCTGGCTTATAACGGCCAATGGTCGGATCCCTAAAACTATGGATGGCAGAATTAGGTTTTTTAAATTAAGTACATAATACTCCCCAAAGTCATCTAACTCATAGATATTACCAGTCATATTAAGATTTGTATATTCTTTAAGTAGGAATCCGAAAACCCAAGCAAATATAATCGCACTAAAAAAAGAGGGAACACTCATCCCAATAGTACTTATGATTTGAATAAAATTATCGATAAATTTATCTTTATATATAGCAGATATAATTCCAAAAAATATGCCAATAAATATTGCGATAGTTATTGAAGAAACGGCCAGTACAAGCGTATTAGGAAGTGTATCTTTAATAATATCACTAACTTTTTTACCTTGTTTTGTAAATGAAGTTCTTAAATAAGGAAACTTGATTACCAAAAAAGATGATTTAGTTTCAAGAAGTTTGTAATGAGAATATTTATTGTTTTCTAAAAAAGTATAGTCAGTGTTTTTTTGGGAGTGAATTGAAATGGGCGATAAATCATTTAAGTATAACAAATACTGTTTACTAATGGGTTTATCAAAAGCGTATTTTTTTTTTATATTCAAAAGCTGTTCTGAATTCTCGTTTTGACCTAACATCATCTGAGCTGGATCACCGGGTAAGACACTAAATAAAAAAAAGATAACAGTTACAACCCCAAATAAAGTAATTATTGAATATAAAAATTTATTTAATAAATACATTAATGATTAATTAAATCAAGTGATTGAAAATCATTCCAATGAGCCTTTTGAATAATAGTTCCCTTGTGTAGTTTCAAAGCAGCAGGATTAGATCTCACTATTGTTTTAAGTGCAGTTTCATCACAGAAATAAAAATCAAGATCAACTAAAAATTTCGATTTAAAGTTATTTACATCTTCATTTCCTGACGCAGTAAGTCCAATGATTTTATAATTATTATCCATTGCTATACTCAATGATTCTTTTAAATCATCCATAGCCTCTGACTCCATTTTAGAGATGTTATAGAACACAAAAATTAAAAGTTTTTCTTCTTGCATTAAATCATCTGTATAATCAATATCATCTAATTCCATAGAAAAATCATGAATTGGTGGCTCATAGCCCTCTTCTAAAAGTTCGGTATCTACAGAAATGAAATCTCCTTCCACAGACGGAAAGCTCCCAGATGTAGAAATTATTTTTTTCTCTCCCTCAACATTAAATAGCCAATCATATCTAAATATAGCTTTCTTTGAATCCTCTGGGGTAATCATATTTTCAATGATATTATTACCTATTTTATATGGACGAAAATCTAATAGTGGTAAATGTGATAGTACTTGATTTACAATTAAGATACATATTACCAAAGAAATTACTGGAATGCTATATTGTAATTTATTAGTAAAAAGTGGTTTAATATATTTTAAACCTATCATTAATATGATTATAAATACTAGTAATATTATATCTTTTGTAAAGGACTCCCACGGAGTTAATTTTATAGCATCTCCAAAACATCCACAATCTGTAACTTTGTTAAAATAAGCTGAGTACCATGTTAAAAAGGTGAAGAATACTATCATTGCAAAAAGACTATAAATAGTAAATTCTTTTTTTAATCCAATTAAAAGAAAAACCCCAAGTAAAACCTCAACAACAACAATAAAAATTGCAAGAGGCAACACATATGGTAACAAAAAATCGATATTGAAAACAGTAGGCCCAAAATACTCTTCTAATTTAAATGAAAAACCAACTGGGTCATTAATCTTAATTAATCCTGAAAATATAAATAGAAGACCAACAAATAGTCTTGAAAAATTAACTAAATACTTCATATATTATTCTTTTAAATGTATTAAAGCAAATACTGCATAGTTTACTATATCTTGATAATTAGCATCAATTCCTTCGCTAACAAGTGTCTCTCCTTTGTTATCTTCAATTTGCTTTACTCTTAATAACTTTTGTAAAATTAAATCAGTCAATGAACTAACTCTCATGTCTCTCCATGCCTCTCCATAGTCATGGTTTTTATCAATCATTAAAGATTTTGTTTGTTCACTATGAACACTAAACAAATCCAATGATTCTTCTAAATTCAAATCAGGATGTTCTACTACCCCTTTTTCAATTTGTATTAAGGCCATGATTGAATAGTTAATAATACCTATAAATTCAGAATATTGACCTTCATCAACTTTCCTTGTATTATTTTGTTGCAGTCCTCTTATACGTTGTGCTTTTATAAATATTTGATCAGTTAGTGAGGATAATCTCAAAATTCTCCAAGCTGAACCATAATCTTTCATTTTTTTGGAAAAGAGTTCACTACATTGATTAATTACATAATCATATTGTTTTATAGTATTTTGCATAACTAAGATGAATTTTACGTAAATTTCGCTTAAATATTTATAAACTTCAAACATTCAATATTAAACTTTTAAAAGTTAGTAATTTTAAAATTATCATTAAATAAATATGAATATAAATTGTAAGGGAAAATTAATTGATATTTCATCTCCAAAGGTAATGGGTATTTTAAATCTTACACCTGATTCATTTTATGATGGAAACATGTTTAATAATAAAAAAACAATATTAAACCAGGTTGAAAAGATGATAATTGATGGAGCTTCCTTTATAGATGTTGGAGCTTATAGTTCTAAACCGGGAGCAACTCATGTTTCTGAAGATGAAGAAAAAAATAGAATTATTAAAACCGTTGAGTTATTGATTAAGGAGTTTCCTAACATAGTCTTATCGATAGACACTTTTAGAAGTAATGTTGCTGAGGAGTGTTTAAGTGCCGGTGCTTCAATAATTAATGATATAACTGCTAGTGAATATGATTCTAATATTTTAAAAATAGCATTTAAACATAATGCTCCATACATTATGATGCATATGAAAGGGATGCCAAAGGACATGATGAAAAATAATAAATATGATGATTTATTAAAAGATATTATATACTATTTTTCTGAAAAAGTTGCACACGCTAGAAGTAATAAAATCAATGATATAATTATCGATCCAGGTTTTGGTTTTTCTAAAGATATTGATCAGAATTATACCCTACTCAAAAATTTAAGTTTACTTAAATCTTTGAACCTACCAATTCTTGTTGGTCTATCTAGAAAATCAATGATATACAAATTACTAGAAACAACTCCAAAAAATGCATTAAATGGAAGTACTTCTCTAAACACAATAGCACTCATAAATGGAGCTTCTATATTAAGGGTTCATGATGTTAAAGAAGCAATGGAATGTATAAAGATTACAAACCAATTTAATAAACAATAATTATGTGTATATTTATCTCATAATGGATGTTTTTAAAGAAATATTAAACTTTTCTATAGTAGATTTTGCAGACGTTTTTTTAGTTGCACTTTTACTATACTCTTCCTACAAACTACTTAAAGGAACAGTTGCCATAAATATTTTCATAGGAATAATACTGATTTATTTCACCTGGAGAATCACTGATTTCTTAAATATGAAGCTACTTAGTATTATTATAGATGGCTTTATGAGTGTAGGTATTATTGCTCTTATTGTAGTGTTTCAACCAGAAATTAGAAAGTTCTTATTAATGATTGGGTCAACAAATATTTCAAAAAAAGGATCATTTATAAAAAAAATAAATTTCTTGAAAACTCAAGAAAATATTGCTACTGACATAAACGCTATTGTTAATGCTAGTCAAAACATGTCTGAATCTAAGACTGGAGCATTGATAATTATAGAAAGGAATAATAGTTTAAATTTTTTACTAGACACAGGAGATCAAATGAATATTTCTGTAACACAACCAATTCTTGAAAGTATATTTTTTAAAAATAGCCCTCTTCATGATGGAGCTATTATTATTGCTAATAATACTATAAAAGCAACTAGAGTTGTTTTACCTATTAACAACGATAATCAAATCCCTAATAGATTTGGGCTTAGACATAAAGCAGCAATAGGGATTACTGAAAAAACAGATGCACTCGCTATTGTTGTATCAGAAGAAACTGGGCATATATCATATATAAAAAACGGAGAATTTATTTCCTATGATAATCAAAATAAGTTAAGTGATCTAATACAAGAAGACTTGAACTAATTCGTCTTTTTTATATCAAACTGAACATCATATAATTTCTTATAGTATCCATCCATATTATTGATTAACTCTTTATGGGAACCCTGTTCAATAATATTTCCTGAATCCATTACAATAATATTATTGGCTTTTTTAACTGTCGCCAACCTATGTGCAATTATTAATGAAGTTCTGTTCTTAGTTATTTTTTCAATTGCTTTTTGAATAAGTAACTCAGAGGCAGAATCGATTGATGAAGTAGCTTCATCAAGGATTAGTATTTGAGGGTTAGAAACATATACCCTTAAAAAAGCAATTAATTGACGTTGACCAGAAGAGAGCATTATACCTCTTTCTTTTACATTATAGTAATAGTTATTTGGAAGACTCATAATAAAATCATGAACACCAATTTGCTTTGCAGCAAGCTTTACTTCTTCAATTGAAATACTCTCATTTTTTAAAGTAATGTTATTTAATATTGTGTCAGAAAATAAGAATACATCCTGCAGAACAATGCCAATATTTTTCCTAAGAGATGAAAGTTTATATTCTTTGATATTGAGTCCATCAATTGATATTTCGCCAGAATCAATCTCATAAAAACGAGAAAGTAAATTAATTACAGATGTTTTTCCTGCTCCAGTTGACCCAACTAAAGCTACAGTAGAACCTTTTTCAATATTAAAAGAAATTTTATTTAAGACCTGAACTTCCTTATCATATGAGAAATTCACATTATTGAAACTAACCTCCCCTTTAAACGTACTAACCGAAACTTCTCCTTCATCAATTATACTCGATTTAGTATCAATGACTTTAAAGACTCTCTCAGCTGCAACCATACCCATAAGTAAAGTGTTAAACTTATTGGCAATTTGATTTAATGGTCTAAACATCATAGGGATCATCATTATAAACGCAGTTAACTCTCCAATTGAAGCAGTGTTATCTTTTATAATACTTATACCTCCATACCAAACAACTACACCTAAAGTTACAGATGATAAAATCTCAGCTATTGGAAAAAAAATTGAATTATACCACACTGTTTTTAGCCATCCTTTTTTATGACGAGTATTAATGTTTTTAAAATTTTCTAGTTCTATATCTTCACGAGTAAATAATTGTAAAATTTTCATACCAGTAACTCTCTCTTGGACGAAAGAATTTAAATTGGATACTTCTGATCTAACTTCTTCAAAAGCTATTTTCATATACCTCTGAAATATTTTCGTTGCAAATAATATTAAAGGCAGAGTCAAGAAGACAATTAAGCTTAGTTCCCAATTCATGGTAGTCATTACTATTCCTACTATTAACATTTTTAAAATATCACTAAAAATCATAAAAAGACCTTGACCAAATATGTCAGAAATCCTTTCCATATCTGTTACAGATCTTGTTATTAGAACTCCAACAGACGATTTATCATAATACTTCATTTTAAAGTTAATAATATGATTGTAAAGTAGGACTCTAATATCTTTAACTACAGATTGACCTAACCAGCCTGCAAAATATATAAATAAATAGTTAGAAATTACCTCTAAAAGTAGTAGTATACCCATTATTATAATTAGTTGTAAAAATCCATCACTAAGTCCTAATGAGATATTTTCATCTAATATTTTTTCTAAAACTACTGGCCTAAGTGCTCCAAATACTGCAAGCCCAAAAACAGCCATTAATGAAAAAATAAATATATAATTATAAGGCCTAACGTAGTTTAAGAGCCTCTTGAATAAATAAGTATTTAATGTGTTTTCTTTTTTACTCATTGGATCTAATTTCTTTTGGATATTCAATATTTAATAAATACAAAGCATGAGCTGGAGCAGAGGGTCCAGCTTTAGTTCTATCTTGAGAAATTAAAATTTCCTGAAAATAATCTAGGCTAATTTTTTTTAAACCAAGCTGAATCATTGTCCCAACGATTGCCCTTACCATATTTCTTAAAAATCTATTTGCCTTAATTGTAAATACTAACTTACCATGTTTAAATACCCATTGGGCATTAACTATTTCACAATTATATGTTTTTACATCAGTTTTTGATTTAGAAAAACATTTGAAATTAGTGTGAGATTTTAGAATAGCACATGCCTGATTCATTAAATCTACGTCCATTACATTATTAATAAAGTAACTTCTATTGATATTAAAAACATCTTTGTTTAACGAAATCTTATAGTTATATACCCTACTAATGGCATCAAACCTAGCATGAGAATCATCATTAACCTCATAAATGTCATTAATTGAAATATCTTTAGGTAAAAATGAATTCAAATCATAAATTAATTTACTTAAGTCTACAAGAAGGTTAGAATCAAAATGTGCACACATTTTAATAGCATGTACTCCAGAATCAGTCCTTCCTGCTCCAAAAATTTGAGTCTCTACCTTTGTCAAAAGACTCAATGCTTTTTCAATGCAACTTTGAACTGAAATAGCATTAGGCTGATTTTGCCAGCCATGGTAATTAGTACCATCATATGAAAGATCCATGAAATATCTCAAAACAAATCAATATTTTTGTTAGCGTAACAAATATAGAGAGATTAACTTGATAAAATAAAAATGAAAAAGATTCTTTTAATATCAGACACACATGGGTTTATTGACCAAAAAATAATTCAATATGCTAAGGAATCTGATGAAGTGTGGCATGCAGGAGATATTGGAGATATAAAGGTTACAGATGAATTAGAAAAGGTAACAAAACTAAGAGCAGTATATGGAAACATAGACAACAGTGGGATACGTGCGGAATATCCAGAAAACTTAAGATTTATATGCGAAGGTGTAAAAGTATGGATAACACATATAGGAGGATACCCCAATAGGTATTACCATAAAATTAAGGAAGAAATAAATAATAATCCTCCTGACATTTTTATCTGTGGACATTCACATATATTAAAGATAATAAATGATAAAAAACTAAATCTATTACATATAAATCCTGGAGCAATTGGTAACCAAGGGTTTCATCAGGTACGGACCATGGTAAGGTTTCAATTGGATGAAAGTAAAATAAAAAACTTAGAGGTAATTGAATTTAAAAGATAATAAATTACCTAATTCTATCGAGAGAAGAAACTAAATCTTGGTCTTTTTTAATAGATTTCAAAGCTGAATAAATTAAATAGTTACAAATAAAAGGATTGACTATTGCAGCATATAGTAAGATTTCAAAAATTAATGAAGGCATAATCTTAGTCAAGCCATTTAATGTAAAACCGAAATAAACTACAGTATATAAAGACATAAATAAACTTAAAAGAACCGATAACGCTGTAAGCTTAATTTGTGTAGGCCTGTGTTTAAATAAAAACAAGGCAAGTAAACAAATCAACGATATTAGAAGTGGAATAAATGAAGTAACAGACAAGAATAAATCTAGAAAAATTAGTGTGTTTTTGCTTGGGTTAAGTAAAGGCTCAAGACTCATAAGAATAGAATACCCTTCTTCGTACCATTTCAAACCAAAAAACCAATAAAGAAAATAAAACAAACTAGCTACAAATAGATAAACTGACTGAATCCTTTGAATCATTACAAATAATTTAAATTAAAAAATCAAAAATAGTAGTTTATCTACAAAAATAATCAATATTAAAAATAAAGTTGTATAATTGCATTAATGTTACTTAATTCTTACAAGTAATTAGATCAATACTTCAAAAAATATTTCAAAAATATACTTCCAAAATAAATTATTAATAAACATAAAAACAAAAAATGTTTGAAATTTCAAAATTAAAAGAATTAAAGCTACCTGAACTTCAGGAAATAGCACAAAAACTAAGTATATCTAAATTTAAATCATTAAAAAAATTAGATTTAGTATATAAAATTCTTGACCATCAAGCTGACAACCCTTCTGAGGAGTCAAAGACAACTAGTGAAGTAAGAAAACCAGTTAAAGCAAGAAAAGTTGTAGGAGAAAGAAAGGTCATAGGGGAAAGAAAACCTATTGAGCCAATAAAATCTATTGAAGACAAAAAAGCTGTTGAAGACAAAAAAGTTGATCATAAACCAATAGCTAAGAAACCTTTTGAAAAGAAAGAGGATCAAAAAAATAATGATTCTGAAGGGAAAGAGAATATAAAGGTTGAAAAAACTAACCCTCCTAGAAAAAAATCTAATACAGAGAATACCCCAAGACCAAGACCTCAAGCGAAACATGAAAATAATCGCTCTAATAATAAAGACAACGGCAATAAAGACAACAGAAATAGATACCGTGAACCAGAATTTGAATTTGATGCAATCATTGAGAGTGAAGGTGTATTAGATCTAATGCAAGACGGATATGGATTTTTAAGGTCTTCAGATTATCATTACCTGTCTTCTCCAGATGATATTTATGTGTCACAATCTCAAATTAGATTATTTGGATTGAAAAAAGGAGATACAGTACTAGGTAATGTAAGACCACCAAAAGAAGGTGAAAAATATTTTCCTTTAATTAAAGTAAGTAAAATAAACGGATTAGACCCTGAAGTAGTAAGAGATAGAGTTTCTTTTGAGCATCTAACTCCTTTATTTCCAGAAGAAAAATTTAATCTTGCGGATAAAAGCAATACAATATCTACTAGGATTATGGATTTATTTTGTCCAATAGGAAAGGGACAAAGAGGAATGATTGTTTCTCAACCTAAAACAGGTAAAACAATGTTATTAAAGGATGTTGCAAATGCAATTGCAGCAAATCATCCAGAAGTATATCAGATGATACTTTTAATCGATGAAAGACCTGAGGAAGTTACTGATATGCAAAGAAATGTTAAAGGAGAAGTAATAGCTTCAACATTTGACAAAGAAGCTCATGAGCATGTTAAAATCGCAAATATAGTTTTAGAAAAAGCAAAACGTTTAGTAGAGTGTGGTTATGATGTTGTAATACTTCTAGATTCTATTACTAGACTAGCTCGTGCTTATAACACAGTTCAACCAGCATCAGGTAAAATATTAAGTGGTGGTGTAGATGCTAATGCATTACACAAGCCAAAAAGATTTTTCGGAGCTGCTAGAAATATAGAAAATGGTGGTTCTTTATCCATTATTGCAACAGCATTAACTGAAACAGGTTCAAAAATGGATGAAGTTATTTTTGAAGAATTCAAAGGAACAGGAAATATGGAGCTTCAATTAGATAGAAAAATATCTAACAGAAGAATATTCCCAGCAATTGATTTAACATCTTCTAGTACTAGAAGAGATGATTTATTGTTAGATGCGAAAACTATTCAAAGAATGTGGGTTATGAGAAAGTATTTAGCAGATATGAATCCTGTAGAAGCAATGGAATTTATTAATGGTAGATTTAAACAAACTCTTAATAACGAAGAATTCCTTATCTCAATGAATGGATAAGAGTTAGTTCTTTTCAAAAAAATGCAAAAAAAAACCAACAAATAAATTTGTTGGTTTTTTTTATATAAAATTAATTACTATAACGAAGCAATGTGCTTTGTCATATTAGACTTTAAATTAGAAGCTTTATTATTATGTATAACATTGTTTTTAGCCAGTTTATCAATTAAAGAGATAATACTAGGTAAAGTTTTTTGAGCTTCTTTCTTAGCAGTTAATTCACAAAACTTTTTAATAGCATTTCTAGTTGTTTTATGCTGATACTTATTTCTAAGACGTTTTGATTCATTACTTCTTATTCTTTTTATAGAAGATTTATGATTTGCCATAATTGTTGTTTTTTAAGTAATTAAATACTTATTATTATAATTTGTAGCCCGTAGGGGAATCGAACCCCTCTTACCAGGATGAAAACCTGGCGTCCTAGCCGATAGACGAACGGGCCCTATTTTTATACACTACTGTTAGTAATCAATAAAAGTATTGCGCGTGCAAAAATACAACTATTTTTAAATGTTGCAACTTCTAACAGATTTTTTTGAAAAAATTATTAGTAAGCTTTAGCAAAAAGGACTCTTTGATCTGATTTTTCTCCAGAAAAAACACATTTCCCTTCGGACTTATCATTATCTAATGGAATACATCGGATTGTTGCCTTTGTAAATTCCTTTATTTTATTTTCTGTTTCGGCTGAACCATCCCAATGTGCTGAGACAAAACCACCTTTATTGTTTAAAACATCCTTAAACTCTTCAAAAGAATTTACTTCAGTTGTATGCTCAATTCTAAATTTATTAGCTTTAACGTACAAGCATTGCTGGATATCTTCTAGTATTTGAGGTATTTTTTCATTGATAGAGTCTATAGAAATTGAATTTTTAGAGTAATCATCTCTTCTTGATAACTCAACAGTATTATTTTCTAAATCTTTAGGACCAATAGCAATTCTTAAGGGAACTCCCTGCAGTTCGTGTTGTGCAAACTTAGCTCCCGGTCTGTAAGTGTCTCTACTATCAAACTTCACCGAAATATTACTTTTTTTCAGGTCTTCAATTATTTTATTAGCTAAAACTGAGATTTTATCAAATTCTGAATCAGTTTTGTATATAGGAACAATAACCACCTGAAAAGGCGCCAAATTTGGAGGTAAAACAAGTCCTTTGTCATCACTATGAGTCATTATAAGAGCACCCATTAACCTTGTAGAAACACCCCATGAAGTTGCCCACACATAATTTAATTTACCTTCCTTGTTAGTGAACTTGACATCAAATGCTTTAGCGAAATTTTGACCTAAAAAATGAGAGGTTCCTGCTTGAAGAGCTTTTCCATCCTGCATTAAAGCTTCAATACAATATGTTTCTTCAGCTCCAGCAAATCGTTCACTTTCTGACTTCAAACCTTTAACAACTGGCATAGCCATGAATTTTTCTGCGAAATCAGCATAAACAGAATTCATTTTTTCTGCTTCAACAAGAGCCTCGTTTTTAGTCTCGTGCGCTGTATGTCCTTCTTGCCATAAAAATTCAGCAGTTCGTAAAAAGAGCCTAGTTCTCATCTCCCATCTCACCACGTTGGACCATTGATTAATTAATATAGGAAGATCCCTATAGGACTGAATCCATTTTTTGTAAGTACTCCATATAATAGCTTCACTAGTAGGTCTAACTATCAACTCTTCTTCAAGTTTAGCTTTTGGGTCTACCCTTAACTTACCTTTATTATCAGGATCGTTTTCTAATCTATAGTGTGTAACAATAGCACATTCTTTAGCGAAACCTTCTGCATTTTTTTCTTCAGCTTCAAATAAACTTTTTGGAACAAAAAGTGGAAAATATGCATTTTGATGACCAGTTTCTTTGAACATTCTATCTAACTCTGCTTGCATTTTTTCCCATATGGCATAACCATAAGGTTTGATTACCATACAGCCTCTTACGGCAGAATTTTCTGCTAAATCAGCTTTTACAACTAATTCATTATACCATTTTGAATAATCTTTTTCTCTTGAAGTAAGGTTTTTGCTCATTCTTTCGTAAATTGTGGCACAACTATTGCAATGTAGTAGTTGTAAGATTTTTTTTTACAAAACTAATTAATTTTAATTAGTTCAACAATTAAATACTTTTTGATATGCAATTATACTATTTTTCTAACCCAATTAGATCATTTTTAAACATATTTATTTTAATCGGTTTAACTGGTTGCGGAAGCTATCAGAATTCCAGTGTTATGACCGAAGATATTTATGAGACAGATAAGGTTGTTGCTACTCAAGTTATTGAAGTTCAGCAATTACCAAATTCTCAAAATATATTTTACAAAAATGCATTTAGCGAGAAGTCAAAAGAGTATGAGTTAGTAAAGGCTGAAAATGATATTTTATTTACTGAAGCTGAACAGTATACAGATGCTAACACAGATAATGATTCAACTGATGTCAGTTATGGACCTTGGGGAGATAATAAAACAAATGTGACTATTAATATGCTAGGTGGACGCTCCATGTATAGTATTCGTGGTTCAAGAAGTAATTATCCTTCATGGATGATGAATTCCGGATATGGTTATGGTAATGTTTTCGGATATGGCTTAAATAGTTGGGGTTATGGCTATGATATGTACTGGGCTAAACCTTATTGGAATAATTTTCATAATGGCTTATTTTATCCTTATTGGAATAATATGGGATATGGATATGGTGGATACGGTTATGGTGGATACGGTTATGGATATGGTTTTGGGTACGGATACGGACAATCCAATAACTTTTACAGAAACACTAACGTAGCTTATGTTTCAGGCAGAAGAGGTTCGACAGCCTTAGCTGGTAGATCTTCTAGTTTTAGTAGTAGAGTTTCAAAAAATAATTACGCTAGCCAATCTAGAATTAGTGATAATATGATAAACTCAAATTTGAGAGATAGAACCTCAAGAGTGGAAAAGCTAAACCAAACCTTAGCCACTAAACCTAATTACAACAGTAATACTCCTAGTGCTAATAGACCTTCAAATGCTAAACCTAGTAAATGGAAGCCGGCAAATTCAAATAACAATACTAAGCCTAGCTATAATAATTCTAAACCTAGTAAAGACTCTAAGCCTAGCTATAACTCTAGACCTAGTTACAATTCTAAACCTAGCAATAACTCTAGACCTAGCATGAACTCATCAAGCCCATCAAGAGGTGGAAACTCTAGTTCTTCTAGTTCTTCAAGAGGAGGGAAAATCGGCGGTAACTAACAAAATAATTTAAAAAAATGAATAAAATTATTATCTCTCTAATATTTATTTTTGGGGTTGGACAAATTATGTCTCAAAATATAAATGATGCACTTAGGTATTCTTCTGATAACGTAGAAGGTTCTGCTAGGTTTTCTGCAATGTCGGGCGCATTCGGTGCGCTTGGTGGAGAACTATCAGCCATAAGTATTAACCCTGCAGGTTCAGCCATTTATAACAAAGGGGTAGTTTCTTTGTCATTTTCAAATAATTCAATTACAAATGATAGTGATTTACAAAACAATTCTCTTAATAGCGTAATGCAATCTAATATATCCAAAAAAAGCAATCTCAATCTTAACCAGATTGGGGCAGTACTTGTTTTTAATAATATTGAAGAAAAATCAAAATGGCGAAAAATAGCTATTAGTTTAAATTACGAACAGACCAATAACAACTTTAATCAGTTTCAGACTTCTGGGATAAACTCCAATGGTATAGATAGTTATTTTTTATCATATGCAAATGGATTAGCTTTTGATCAAATATCTGCTTTTGAAGGAGAAACAATAACTCAGGCTTATAGCGAAATAGGCAGCTCATATGGCTATGCTAATCAGCAAGCGTTTTTAGGATATGAGTCATTTATTATTGATCCAGAGGAAATAGATAACCCAAATAACACTTCGTATTACTCTAACGTAAATAATACAAATAGCTCGGGCTATTATCAGGATTATTATTTTAAGTCTAGAGGCTACAATGGTAAACTAAGTGCAAATATTGCATTTCAATATTTGGACAATCTTTATTTTG
>Ga0209815_1000541_pt1 | contig 27846 bp, 32 predicted proteins | sample CoawatmetaG00DNA_FD_187507 | JGI IMG/M metagenome (GOLD analysis project Ga0209815, IMG submission 187507) | Marine microbial communities from the West Antarctic Peninsula - Coastal water metaG002-DNA (SPAdes) (version 2) | ecosystem: Environmental > Aquatic > Marine > Coastal ...
CATCCGCTTCAGTTTCATAAGGTTCATCAGGTTCAATTAACTTAATAGGGTCGGTTTCGTCTACTATTCTATTCTCCACATCTATTTCTTCGGTGGGTTCTTCGGTGGCTTCTTCAACGGGTTCTTCAACTGGTTCTTCATCAACTTCTTCAGCGGGTTCTTCATCAACTTCTTCAGCGGGTTCTTCATCAACTTCTTCAGCGGGTTCTTCATCAACTTCTTCAGCGGGTTCTTCATCAACTTCTTCAGCGGGTTCTTCAGTCTCCTCACGCACTGCTGCACCACCGATTATAGGTGAACTTGGTTCGCTACCTTTAGTTTCCTCCACTCCCTCTGGTTCTATTGGTTTGTCGTTTCTATTTGCCTTTGTTCTAATTTGCTCTATAATATAATCATATCCCGTTTGTTGGTAATCGCCAATTTTAGATAAAAATACGTCAATTATTCCCAGTGGTTCTATTATTTTTGACCCATTCAGTTGTTTATCGGGTTTAATATTTTGCGAGAATGTGTTTTCAGGTGAAAATGTTTCCGGCCACATTCTGTAAGGGAAAGTATATGGATTATCGCCTCTTACATAAGAAACATAACCCGTTGCCTTTCTCTCAAGTAATGCTTTTCCCGTCTCATTGCCGTTTTCATCCGTTACAAACGTTCCGTCAGGTTTAAAGACATCTTTAATGTCCATTTCGGGTCGGTTATCATTTATATTCATAATATTTATCAACCATATAATCTCCTTGTAGCTATTGTACATTGGTGTTGCGGACAGCATTAGTAATTTGAAATTGTCTATACTTTTAACCAATTTGGTCAATTCTGTCGCAACTAGTTTGTTTTCATTATCGTCGGTCATGCGAATGTTGTGTATCTCATCTATAACTATCAATCTATTATTGAACAATTGTTTTAATTTTTTCTTCACAAGCTGCGATTTTTTCTTGGAGTCGCGAATATTCGCCTCTATATTAGAGTTTTTTTTAATGTAATTAGCAAACTCAATATACCCCAAAAATAAGTAAGAATTTTTAATTATTTTTTTTATTTGCCTCACCACGCTCTCCTTATCAAGACCTCTCATACTCATTGGATTTATTTCCTTTATTAATTTATTGCCTACACAAGCTGTAATATTCCACAACCCATCAATTAATGATAGTTTTCGCTCGTCAAATAGCTGAAGTTTGAAATTATCTTGAACGTTTGGTGCAGCGACGACAATTATCCGGTTTGGTATTCCCATTTGTTTATGGTAATCGCGCATTTCCTCGCTAACACCAATTGCCGAGCAAGTTTTACCCGAACCTAATCCGTGATACAGCAATAAGCTATTATATGGTGTCTGAAACGAGAGAAAATTTCTCACGAACAACTGATGAGGAGCCAATTCAAAATCCGCATCGCATAATTTCTTTGCGTGCTCTTCAATGTCAAATATTTTACCATCGTATCGCGTATCGTAGAACTCCTTCTTCTCGGCAATCTTAACGTTGAAATTAGGGTCGTCTAATGTGGGATATAAGAAACTAAATTCATCTGATTTCGTATTCAATGAATTATACTCATCTAACTCTCTTTTAGAGTCTTCATCCTCTTGCGACTGCTGTTGCTCCTGCTCCTCTTGTTCTGGCGCTACCGTAGGTGGTTCTTCTACTTCTGGAATAGTAGGTTCCTGATTAGGCAGTAGTGTGTTTTGTATTGTATTGCGAATTGTAGATAAAAATCCTGTTTCGTTTTTGGTCTCCTCATCGTTATTAGTTCTATTCATTTCAGCTATCGTTCTCTCGTTTTCTTCTTCTGCTATTCCGGTTGGCGGTGGCGGCGGTGGCGGTGGTGCACGAGGAGTATTGTATTGTCTAGGTTGTGGTGGCGCACCTTCAACGTTTACGTTATTATTAGGAACAGCAATTCCTTTATTTTTTTCACATAATCCAGTTTTTTTGTTTTTTCGTGTTCCATTAGGGCATCTGGTCCTTTTTTTCTTGGTTGCCATGGTCTCATCATCGTTATTAGTTCTATTCATTTCAGCTATCGTTCTCTCGTTTTCTTCTTCTGCTATTCCGGTTGGCGGTGGTGCACGAGGAGTATTGTATTGTCTAGGTTGTGGTGGCGCACCTTCAACGTTTACGTTATTATTAGGAACAGCAATTCCTTTATTTTTTTCACATAATCCAGTTTTTTTGTTTTTTCGTGTTCCATTAGGGCATCTGGTCCTTTTTTTCTTGGTTGCCATATTTTGAGATGGAGCCATATTATATATTACATATATAATCTAAAATTGCTTAATACTTTATTTACACGATTAATAACGTCTATCTTTTCTATATTATAAGGTCTTATCATCTCGCAAACTTCAGCGTGTGGTTTCCATTCCACCTTGCTCACCTCGCTTTTTTGAAATTCAGTTTCGGAATTATTTAAATTGTCTAGATACGCAATATAATAACGATGTTTGTATGATTTATAATTAGAACCAGTAAATATTTCTTCAATTGGAATAATATTCTGAATAACATTTAAATTATTACGCAAATAGCCTGTCTCCTCTTCAAACTCGCGGAGGGCGCAGTTCAAATCCTTTTCGTGATAATTGCGTCGGCCTTTAGGGTATCCCCATTCGGGGGTTTCCCATTTGGTAGTTGATTGTGAAATAAGCGATTCCAACGTGTAATAGTTATTATTGGTCTTTATTCCTTCTTTCAACGTTCTAAATTTATCTCGCGACACCTTTTCCTCGCCTCTATACTGGATCCCGATATTATCCCCCCACAAATGACTCCATAACTCATCAAAGGTCATCGTCGTTAGACGCACCTTTTCTTCGTTTGTCATTTCATTAATTATATTCATGAGATAATTCTTGTTGTGTAATGGATATTTGCCGCGCATAAAATCCACGAATCCAAGAGAATCCTTACGTCGTATCATTAGGTATTCGACGACCCCATTATTATATCTAAACGCTATGATGCCTATACTTGTAATTGGCTGATTACAATGATGAAACATATGTCCATTTTTACCACAATTATTGCAGAAATTATATTGTTTTGACATTACTATTTGTTATTATCTCTTAATTTTTATATCATTTACAATAAATGGCATTAGATCCTAAAATATGGGGGCCGCATTACTGGTTCGTTCTTCATACCATCGCAATCACATACCCATTAACACCGAATGAAGTCACGCGAAAAAAATATTATGATTTTATTCAAAATCTTCCCATATTTCTTCCAGTAGATGAAATAGGAAACACATTTAGCGGATATTTAGATAAATACCCTGTTACACCATACCTAGAATCGCGACCTTCGTTTATTAAATGGATGCATTTTATACATAATAAAATAAATGTGGCAACAGGACAACCCGAAATAGATATGGACGAGGCAATGGCCGACTACTACGAGCACTACAAACCAAAGGCCGTGAAGGACAACGAGGAACGTCGTCACAGAGAGAAATATGTATTTATGTTTATTATTATTGTTATAGTATTGATAGGTGCTATTCTATATAATAAATAAATATGTTAAATATAAATATATGGTTTTACTAATGATACGTCCAAACGCGTATCCAATTACATACATAGGAGTTATATCAACCCTATCAATATATTCCCAACTACTTGATTCCCCTGTGAAAATATCTAGAATTAAGTTAACGTTATACAACATATTTAACACTCTACTGAATTTCTATATTATAAATGGGTTGTATGCTCATTTCATACAAGACGGTGGAAGTAATGTAGTCACCGAATTTGCAGACCTAGAACATTATGCGCACCTACATATTATTGCTAATATTATTGGGTTTTCAGACTCTGCGATCATTATTTTGACACATAACTGGAGTAGGTTAACCAAATTTCAGTTGTATTATAGCGGAACAAGCGGAATGTTATGGTTATACATATTGCAAAATGAAAGATATCGGGACCATACCGAAGTATATTTTGGAATGCTTGCTGGGTCGGGGTATAATGCTCTGATGTATGTTAATTATACGATTACTGGGATGGGATATAAAAACCCTCTTAAGAAAATTTTTACAAAATTACAAGGAACGTCCATATTGTGTACGATGCTTCACACGCTTATGCGAATTTTTTATAAATCTAAAAATAATTTAATCGCGCTAGGAAATGTGTATTATCTGTCTACTCTATTATATCTCTATCATTCTGAATTATTAACAGAAACTTCCAATAAAAAACGATACAATAACAAATCGCTGCATGTCCAAATCAACAATAAAATCTACGACGCGACAGAGTTTCAGAATAGGCATCCAGGAGGCAACGTGCTCAAATTCTACAATTGTATTGATAATAACGTGGACGCAACAGACGCGTTCAATACGTTTCATCTTCGCTCAAAACACGCTAATAAACGCCTAGCAACATTACCGATTATTCGAATTCTGACAAAAGATGAGTATGTAGAAAAGAATGCTGATTTCCGTAAATTAATATTAAGCTGGAAGAAGAAGGGGTATTTCAATACGAAATACAAATTCTTTATAATATGGGCATTAGTCGTATTTCTCTCTACGCTATCTAGTTACTACCTTATGTATCTAGGATATCCTGTCGTAGGCGGAGTGATGGTTGGCATATCGTGGGCGCAGTGTGGATTTATACAGCATCATTCGGGGCATTTAGGATTCAGCGGTAATAACAAGCTTGATATACTGATACAAACCTTTTATGAAGGCCTTCTTAAAGGCGGGTCGGCGCGGTGGTGGAGAAACCGCCACAATAAACATCATGCGATGCCTAACTCCATAGAGCACGACGGAGATTTGAGGACAACGCCATTTTTTGCGTGGGATCCAGTTTTAATTCGCAAAGTTCCTACGTATCTTCTTCGGGTTCAGCACATTATCTTCATACCAATAATGTTTGTCTACGTCCCGGTGTTTTTTATAACGACGAAATTATTCATAATACGAAAGGAATATTGGGATGAGCTAGCAATTATTTTCCTTCATTTCTATTTCAGCAGTTTCTTTGTGACCAATATAGCAGATTTTGTTATATTTTATATGATTGGATATAGTATTCAAGGTTTTTATTTAGGAATTATGTTTGCATTGAATCATTTTACGATGGGTCGCATCGACAACGTAGAGACTACGTGGGAAAAATGGCAGATGGATGCGACTTGCAATTGGGGTGTAGGAAACCGCTACGCCGAGGTTTTATCTGGATTTCTAAACATTCAAATAGAACATCACCTTGCTCCGCAAATGCCCGCCGAGAATATGCGCCTCATTATACCAGATGTAATAAAATATTCCATTGACCACAACATACCCTATATAAATTACACGTTTACCGAGGCATTTGCTCGCATGATACGCGGATTGAGAAACGCAGGTATTACAGAATTAGAACGTAGGAAAAAATTGAAATGAAATATTGGTATAAATATTCAGCACAATATAACTAACAACAGTCTCAAATGACTACTTCGCTTCCAGAGGGCGTCTACGGACACGTCATGTCCTTCATTCCTCGCAACGATACCGCACAGTTAATAGTGAATGCCGCTAGCGAGGATAAGCTTGTTCTTAGATACCTGCGCAGATACCAGGTTGTGAACGAGGATTACAAGGAGACCCTTTACCGAGAATTAGCTCCCTCGGCGCTAGGCAAGTCAACTTACGGTGACGACGACGCTCCAATGACCATAATCAGAACGAAAATTTCAGTCGGCGAACGCTTGCGGTTGCGGACCATTTCAGAAAAAAAGGGATGTGTATGGTTTCATCGCTCCAATATGTAAGCGTCATTACGGCAATATAATCAAAAAACCATAAAAAGAGAAAATATAAAATAGCGAACTATAAAAATAATAATATAATATTTTTTATTTGAATATTATAATATGAAAATAGAACTCCTTATTATAGGAATTACCGCATTTTTTATAGCTAACACTTATTACGATGGTAAATATGTCGTTTTATTAAAGTCGTGGAAAAAATATTATCAAATGGCCGGCATTGCGTTCGCAGGAGTTTCGGCATACGCTTATTTAAAGAAATTCCCGTCCCAAAGTCACTCTCTAGTAACACACGCAAATGGATTTATTAAACATTTACCTATTGATAAGGAGGCGGGTGATTTACTCACGCCTATTATTAATATGACAAAGGAAGGTTTTACAAATCCAATGTATAAAGCTACGGGTAACGCGAATCACGGTCAAATGATGCACGCACACGTAACACCGCAGCAGAAGCGAATGATGAACTCGGGGATGCCATCCAACCCCGGCAAACAAGCCACCAAACGAAGCGTGAGCGAAACGAAGAAAAAATATGTTGCGGCCCAGCAAGGGTGGACGTGCGGGAAGTGTAAACGACAATTGCCGGCGTGGTTTGAAGTTGACCACAAGACACGTCTAGAATACGGAGGGTCAAATCACGTAGACAATTTAGTTGCGCTGTGCAGAGATTGTCACGGCGAGAAAACCGCTATGGAAAATTTATAAATACGTGGAAAATTTATAAATACGTTGAAAATTTATAAAATGTTGAATTATTATAACTATGTCTAACAGTTTATTTACCGAAATAATAATAGAATTAAAAGAAAAAGCCTCTGATATACAAGGTAAAATAGTATACTCTTTAAACAATACAAGTGATTTTATGAAGAAATTTACAACTGAGCCGTTTAATTATGTCGTTTTACAAAGCATTATATTTATAACTCTATTGTTAATAATTATATTTAGAGACCCATTTGAATTATATGCGAAACATTCATTAGAAGTAACATTGGGTATGCTATTTTTATTTTTCATAATGTTTATTACATTTTTCTTCATTGGTCATAGAAATCAGTTTAAATTAAATGGGAGGTTAAGCGACGATAAAGGGTTGTGGAAGAACTTTATTAAAAAATTTTTCGGAATGATTGCGTTCGGTATTGCTATTGTAGGGGTCGTTTTGTTTGGACTATACGTCATTAAAAGCGTACCTCAAATAACGAATATAACTATGTTTATCTTTAGTGTATTAGTAATATCTGGTATAATCGCAATTGGATATATATTGTATAAAAGATTTACAGATAATGCGAGGAATGTTCCAGATAAGAATAATCGTTTAATCAATCTCATTAAAGACATTATCCTTTACATTCCATGTATCCTTATAGATTTTGTTGAGTTCATCAAAAAACAGTGGAATATTACAACTAAAACAGAATGGCTCATTCTGGGAGGAGAGGTTGTCGTAATCGGTCTTGGGTATCTTCTTCCTATTGTTTACCAGAAATTAGTAACGCACGATGGAGTGATTCTTCTTAAAGAACCCAAATATCTTAGCAGTAAGTATGACTTGGGAACTTATCAAAATCTAAATCCGGCAGACCATAGCGGTAACGCATTCAATTACACCTATTCTATTTCTGGATGGTTTAATATTTACGGTATGGCTCCTAATGTGAGCGCAAGTGCTAACAAGTTTACTGATATTATAAACTATTCAAATAAGCCGAGAATTCAGTTTAATGTGTCAACTAACACGCTAAGAATCCAGAGCGAATTAAGTCATCATATGCACGAACACGAACATTCCTCTACGACCAAACACCATGAAATAGGAGGGGGTATTGAGGTAGGAGCAAACAGCTCGAAAATTGTTGATATATTTGAGACAAAAGATATTAAATTACAAAAATGGAATAATATAGTCATTAATTACGATTCTGGTTTTATGGACGTATTTTTAAATGGCGAGCTCGTCGGAACAAAAGCATCGGTTTCACCATATATGAAATACGACGTAGTGAGTTCGGGAGCAAATCGCGGAATTCAAGGAGGCGTGTGTAATGTTGTGTATTATGATAGAATATTAAGTCAGGGTGAAATAAATATCACATATAAATTACTAAGTGAGTTAAATATACCTCTTCTTTAGTTAATTTCTTATGATAGAATATATAGAAATGTTCGCAATGAATAGATTTAATTCATTTGGTAATATGAATTATGGACGGGGAGGGATATTAAGCACAATGCTGAAGGCGCTCGTTCTTTTATTCATCATATATCTCATAGTAAATTGGTATTTTAAGAAGACCAAAAAATTAATATCAATGTCTAGCGGAACAATAGCTCATTCGATTTCGGCCGACGATTTGCCAGAAAACACACAAGCTGGTAATTATACTTATTCTATGTGGTTTTATATTCACGACTGGAATAAAAAATATGGTCAGCCCAAAACAATACTTCAGCGTGGAGACGATGATGATGAAAGTTTAAAGGTTTCTTTAGGCGAAACCGAAAATAATATTACAGTAAAGATTAAACATTTTGGCGTTGATGACCAGGCTGATGGATATCACGAAACAACCGTTAAAAACATACCCCTACAAAAGTGGGTAAATCTAACTATTAGTACGTTCGGAAAATCTCTCGATATATACCTGAATGGTAAGTTATATAAAACCGATGTTTTGCCGAATATGCCTAAACCCGATATTGATGGCACTCCTGTTACAATAACTCCGGACGGCGGATTTAGCGGATGGACCACAAACTTCCTATATACACCGAGTCCTACTAATCCCCAACAAGCATACAATATTTACAAAAAGGGTTACGGAGGCAGTATGTTAGGCAATCTATTCAATAAATATCGGCTTAGAGTTCAAGTATTATCAGATAATGAAGTAACCGGTGGATTTGAATTGTAGGGTAATATTTGATGGTAATATTTGATGGTAATATTTGATGGTAATATTTGATATATTATTCTGAATATGTTATATAATTTATGTTATATAATATATAAGATATGATGGGTTATGGACCTCAAAATTTTAACTATGGTGCTATGGGCGCATTCTATCAAGCAAACTCGCTTGTTGCGAAGTTTGCCTTTTTAGTAATGGTGCTTTTAGTATTCATTGTAATTTTACGTGTAGGCACGGCAATTTTAGCATGGTATTTTTCTCCCCAAGAAAATCCTATTTTACTTGATGGTATGATTGATGCAACAAAAACGATGATAATTCCACAAAATCCGCTTGTAAAGGGGGCTGTTCCTGTATCTCGTTCGGATAACGAGATTCACGGAATGGAATTCACATGGTCGGTTTGGATTTTTATTGAAAGTTCTACATTTAATAGCAATGACCATAGATACAAGCACATATTCCACAAAGGAACCGACAAGCAACATCGTGATGACCAAGGTGAAAATAATGGAACATATTACCCCAATAACGCGCCCGGACTTTATATTGACCAAGGTCCAAGCGGAATGTCTAATGACCTCCTCTTAAAAATGAACACATACGACGATATTGAGGATAATATTACAATTACAGGAGTTCCACTTAATAAATGGGTTAATGTTATTATTAGATTAAATAAACAAAATCAATTGGATGTTTATATTAACGGAACTCTTACAAAGCGCCATATGCTAAGCGGTATTGGAAAGCAAAATTATGAGGATGTTTTCCTATCTATGAACGGTGGTTTCAACGGATATACATCCGAGCTGCGTTATTTTAACTCGGCAATTGGCACTACTCAAATATACGATTTAGTATCGAACGGTCCAAATCTAAAGAGTAAAACCGAGAATCTCATTAAGAGCACGCCGAGATATCTCTCTAGTAGATGGTATTTTGAGGAAGCGCAGGATATATAATTGGCGCAGCTATCAATGGAATTAATTTAGTATTTTAAATATATAATGAGTATATGTCCTACAAATCCACAGTATCAACCCACGTCCAGAGACACCACCTATAGCTGCGGTATAGATAATACTATTAAAGCTCAACCGTCAAATAATAATTATAGGACCCACAAAGAATCCTATGCTTATTTTGTCAAAAATCCACAGAGAACCGCCGTATGCCCCGACCAAGTGGTTATACCAGATGAAGATGATGACGTTGGTATAATTTATCTACCTGGGTTTGAATTTACAATGGCTGGTTCGTTTAAAGAGTATAATCCTAATCAGGTTCAGGAAAATATTGATAAGGATGACAGTATTGGGAGATTTAGGGAGTATTCTAAATTGGCTAGAGGTCTAGTAGCAAGACCTGCTCAACCATCCATCCTCCAAAGTAGCGGACCAGGTTGTCATTATAAACCTGTTAAATTTTAAATATTTTATTTTAAATATTTTATTTTATTTAAAATTTAACTATTCGCGAAGATTAGGATTAATGCATATAGCACGCGAAGGGAAAATCGCACCTGATAAACAGGTGTCATCGCTGTTTACTTCAATACAGCTGCGGAATCCGCGGTCCTCGCCGATGTAACAGAATCCTGATTTGCCCTGCGATGACTGTGTCGTGCTGCCCGCATCGTCGGCAACCGGAATAAAATGATTCGTTGGTTTGTAGTATATCTCGTCGCTCTTGCTAGTGTCGTCTATTTTATTGCGCGTAATTCCATTGCGTATCCCGTTGTCCGAAACATTCTGCTGCAATACATCCACCCCGCTTACAACGGTCCCCGACGCCACGTCAACCAATCCCTTTGTACCTTCCCCCGAAACTACAGCGGTCTGTTTTAGAACATCACTGCCGCTTCTACCAAATATACTAGCAATAGGAGAAACTATACCAGCAGTAAAATCTGTGAATATACCTAAATATGTGAAGAGATTAAATCCTAGAATTGCTAAAACAAGAATAATTAATCCATATTTAACCATAGGATTCCATTTCCCTCCGTCTCCGCTAGGCGTTACCGAATCAGCGATGTTATTAGTTCTAATATTTTCAAAAGTTGTTTGTGAAATTATCTTTTCTAAATCATTAGTCTTTGACATTACTCTATATATATGAGGAAATATATTGTTATGATTTAATTATAGCAACATATAATAATATGGCGGGCAGAAGAACACGTAAGAATCCCCGTTCATTAAACATAAAAATTAAAAATAATATGCAACACAAACAACGTATAAAATCAATAGTGAGGGGACGCAATACACCAAATAGAAAGACAACTAAAAAAAGTCTTACTAAAAAGTCTGTTACTAAAAAGGCAAATAAATCACCCACCTTGATTAGTATATCAAAAAATACAGTTATCATTAAAGATCAGACACCGTTTTCGGAGAGATTGGTAAGTCGTAGTATTCATCAGGTCGTAAAGAGAAACAACAAGAAGAAGGGTGTTATGTCTGCGATTGACGAGCTAATTCCGCAAATTCGTTCAGATTTAGTGGCGACGAAATCCTTCTCTCCCGAGGTAAATAAAGTTCTCGTATCTATTAATAGCAATTCGTCTGCTTCAAACATAATCGGCTGTGGGTTAGCCACACAGCTTAGAGGCAAGAAATTTAAACCAAATAGAGAAAGAAACGATAAATCGCTTTTCAAGCAAATGATGAAGATTAATATAGGAAAGGGCGATGTGAGCGAATGTGTGGACCGAAACGACCCTAGGGCACAAGAATTATTGCTTGATAATTTAAAAGCATCGTCCAAGATCACCTGCAATAATATTATAATGCCCGTCCAATTGAAATCCAATTGTTGGTTTAATACAATGTTTGCGTGCATGTTTATTAGCGACAAAGGGCGGAAATTCTTCCGTTTTTTCCGTCAAATGATGATAGAAGGGAAATTATCAAACGGTGTATTAATAACGCCTCAAAAATTATCGGACTCATTTTTCTTATTGAATGCTGCAGTAGAAGCATCATATAATTCAACTAATAATGAGAATGTGAAAAATTTGGCTCTGGCTATGGATACGAACAATATAATAACGCGGATATATAATTCAATTCCTAAGTCAAAACGAGGCTCCTCCGTATTAGACGTAGATGCCGCGAACAATCCGCTTTCTTATTATAACGATATCATCGGCTATCTTGGTAACCCTTCTATAAGTTTTGTTCGCCTAGATTATTCCTCTTTTAATAAGGTAATCGCAAATAATGTATCAGGTAAAGCAGACATATATGCGGTTGAATTTATGGACGACATATCAAAGCTGTTTAGTGAGCGCCCATTGTCTTTCTCGTTGCACGGGTCAAAATACGTTCTTGATTCGGCTATCATCCGCGACGTAGCTATGTATCATTTTTGTGCGGTCATTACATGCGGTGGCGTTGAATATGGCTATGACGGAGCAAGCATTACGAGACTCAATAAGTTTAGTTGGAAGAAATATATTAACAAAGATAAGGAGTGGACGTTTGAAGGGTCTAATTTTAACGAGAACCGAAAGACGCCAATTCTATGGAATTTCAGAAGCAGCTACCAGATTTTATTCTATTATAGAGTAAATTAAATATTATTCACTTTAAGATTAATAATATTTAAGAATTACAATCGTATCCACCTACTTCGGGGGCGTATGTTCCTTGTGCCGTGAGAATAGCAGTTGTGCTACCAACTACAACGAGCGTCAAACCCCACCCGACAATTGTTCTTCCTACAATAACCCAGTTTATCCCCTTCAAATTTTTAATGTCCTCCAACGCAGCTACACCAACCGTCGCTCCAACCTGACAGTGTGTTGTAGAGAGTGGAATCTCCAACCGACTGCCGGCAATAATTACCATTGCCGACGCCAGTTCAATCGCCACTCCTCGCGAGGGAGTAATTTTACATAGTTTCAGTCCAATTGCGTGTATGATTTTATATCCGTATAGCAGAAGACCTAGTGTAATTCCAACACCACCCATTCCCAAAATCCAATATCCGTCATCACTCAGCTCGTTATTTTTATTAACGACGTCGTCACGTCCAATCATATAAATTGCTGCAAATGGACCTATCGCATTCGCAACGTCATTCGCACCGTGACTGAATGAACCACATATTGCGGTAAATACTTGGAGCGATTTGAAATATTCCTCTTTTTTGGGTCAAATTTCTCAGCGTCACCGTGAATTGCGCTAACCTCCTCGTTATTTTTAACAATATCGTCAATATTTGCGTTGAGATTTTCCGAAAGATGTCTTTGCAAAGCACCGCAACATACTATGCTAGTTGCACTATCGTTAAATTGTAAGTCTATGCTTTCTCCACTATCGCTAATCGTATCCATATCAAACGAAATTCCTAATCGCTCGTCAATCTTGTTTTTGATTTTATTTGTGAATGGTATAATCATAATAGCCGATGCGGCGCCTATTCCAAACGACCATATACACGCGATATCAAACGAAGTGTCGTTAAGGCCAAGTCCTTTTGCGCCCTTATATATGATGAAAAATGAATTGATGGTAGTGACCGAACCGATTAGTATGGGAAATAAAATTGTAGTGCGATTATAACTATTTTCGTTTCGCAGCACGAATGCTCTTATAAAAGCAAATACACCGCCAGATATGAGAGCGGAGAATACTGGGGAAACGACCCACGAGGCAACGATACCGAACACGCCTCCCACGTAGGGAAACGAATCTTTCTTCTCATACCATATTACACACTCAGAGCCTTTGAGAACCAGTGTCATTCCGATCATTCCGCCTACGCACGAGTGGGTGGTTGAAACGGGCATTTCGTATTTAGAGGCGAGGAACAGCCACATACCTACGGATAAACACACGCACATTGAGCCATACATGAGTGTACCAGGGTCGTCTTCAAAACATTCGTTATTTTTCTTGCGTGAATGACCAATTGTTTATTGTTACTATTATCTCGCGAATACTAATAAATTTTTTCAATAAAAAATATATAATATATTTTTATGTTATTTATTATATATTATATATTTTTATGATTTTTTAATATAGAGTTTTTATTCGTTTTCAGTATCATACCAACCCTTAATTATTCTCATCAATATTTTACCATTCTCTCGGACTAGCCACACAAGGTGGTCCTCGGCGGTGGCGGGCGTCACGAGGAACCTCGTCCGATTTATTCGTTGGTGTTCGGCGAAATAGCCGGTCGCGCGAGTTTGCATAGCCCATGTGTCCGCGAACGATTCAATACCTTCCTCTGGGAGCTTGTTGCGTTTCTTTACCTTTGGAGCGAACTCGTCGCGACAGAAGGGGCACGTGTTATTAACGCGCGAGTGTTGAGCGAAGCATCCAGGGCACATCTCGTGACCACAGCGGAGGGTCACGTTTCCATCCATCTCTTCGGTGCAGATAAGGCATGTATTATCTCGCAGCGTCTCCTCGGCCGCCCCAGAGTCGCGAAGTTGCGTCTTGAGCTGATTAATCTTATTTGACCTTCTCATAACCGTATTATCCCTTTCGTCCAGTTGTTCCACGAGCTCCTCGATGGTGCTCTCGTACGCCCGGCGAATTGCCGCCTTGTGCTCGCGTCTCCGCCCGTCTGGGTGGGCAATGTGTGCATCGCGTAGTTTACTGTTTAAGAGTTGTGCCATTATGGTAGTTTTTGTCTCATATTAACCAGTTGTGTATTATGCTTTCAATTTTTTAACAGGAGCTAAAACCTCCGTATATGGTTTGTTTAGAACAGGTAGTTTGCTCACAATATATTCGCCGCACGTTCCACAGTGGTCCTCGTTCGCCAAATCAATCTTCTGATTTCGTATCGTATTAGACGTATCAATACCCCACCTACCAAGCGGTTTCACGTCGGTTCCGAATTTGATATTTCTTAGAACTCTTAGAACTGTTCTCATTATACAGTATATATTATTGATTATATATATATATCATTAATTATATAAATCTTTATAAAATTGATATAATTATTGTTATATATATGCTAATATCAAATGGAGGCCCACCTAAAATCCACATACGGTTTCAATGAGTTTCGCGAATATCAGAAAGACATTATTAACGATCTGCTGAATGGCGAGAACACGTTCGCTATTCTACCCACGGGCGGAGGCAAATCGCTCCTATACCAGTTTCCAGCCACCTATACGGGGAAGCTTACGATTGTGGTGTCGCCTTTAATTTCGCTGATGAACGATCAATGCAACTATCTGAATTCCAAAAATATTAACAGCGCGTGTTTGAACTCTGAGACCTGTATTGACATCAGCGAATACAAAAACTATAAAATTATATACACGACGCCCGAGTTTATAGAGAGACGCATCACCATTTTTGAAAAGATAAAGGATATTATTGGGCTGTTTGCCATTGACGAGGCACATTGTGTGTCTCAGTGGAGTCACGACTTCCGCGAGAGCTACCTGAAGCTGGGAATTATCAAGACCACGTTCCCCGATATTCCGATGCTCGCCGTCACCGCCACCGCCACACCCCGCGTCGTGAACGACATTTACGATATGCTCAACATATACGAGGCAAACGAGTATGCTCTCGGCACCCGCCGCACCAATCTGGAAATCAACATATACCGAAAGCGGAATTTTGACCTGTGCGAGTTCACCGAACCCACCATCGTATACGTCCAGACGAGGAAGGCGTGCGAGTCGGTGTGCGAAAAGCTCCAGTGTAAGGGGGTGCGGTGCGCCTACTATCACGGAGGCATGGCGAAGGCCGACAAGGAGCGCAGCCACGAGCGGTTCACCTCGGGCGACATCATGGTCATCGTCGCCACGATCTCATTCGGTATGGGCATCGACAAGTCGGATATTCGGCACGTCATCAATTACGGAGTGCCGAGCGACATTGAGACCTACTATCAGGAAATCGGTCGCGCGGGACGGGACGGGCTTCCGAGCAAGGCGTCGCTCTACTACGAACCGCAAGACTTCTCTACCACCGTGTTCCTCATAAACCTCTCGGAAGACCCAGCGCAAATCGCCCTCAAGACCACCGCGATGAACACGTTTCGCAAATTCCTAGAGGAGAACAATATCTGCCGGCAGCAAATCATCGAATACTACTTTGAACACGGCGAATATCCTACCGAGGAGGACATTGTGGACATTCCGAAATGCAATATGTGCGACAACTGCTCCGGAAAGAAGAAGCAGGATATGGCGGATATTAGCGACGAAGCGGCGGCGGTTTTCAACATCGTCAACGCGCAGCAGTTCGGCAAGGGTTTCACCTACGGAATGGAGAAGACGGTGACCATGACTAAAAATAGCGGCAATCCGCTATTTAGCACAAGGTCAAAAATGTGGATAAAGGAGCTGCTGGAAATCCTCATCACAAAGAACGTATTGGTCCGCGTGACCAAAGGGAACTACTTTGTCATATGCGTGGGGAAGAAAAACGTCACCGCGATGCTGCCGATTACCGCGCGCATCAACAAGGACGTATCGCTGTCCTTTCAGTCAAAATCCTCCAGCTCCGAGAACCGGTTGCGCGAGGTTCGCGATGAAATTGCGACGAGACACGGGATTTTGCCCACCGTCTTTATCAACGACCGAGTTCTCATGAACATCCAGAGCAAAAAACCCAAGGACGTAAGCCAACTCTGGCAGGTGGACGGAATCTCCGACGAATTCATCATGAAATACGGACCAGAATTCATCGCAGAATACAAGAAGAAAGCGAAGAAAAAACCATCCACCAGCAAAAGTGGTGGTGTCAAAGACATCACCTACAAACATTACAAAGAGGGAAAGTCAATGAGCGAAATATCCAAACTGACGGACCGAGCAATACGAGTAATCGAAGACCATATGATTCACATATTTGAGCATTACGACGGGGTTGACATCGACCCCGATTACTTCGGTCTCACACCCGAATTTGAGGAGGAAATTAAGAACGCAGTTACAAAAGTCGGCTTGGAATTCCTGAAACCTATCAAAGATATAGTGAATAACAAAATCACATACGGCCAGATTAAATTGTATATGTTGATTAGTAATTTAGAATAATCGGTTGTATATAATAAGATATAATATACAATCAATATTAGCTTTATTATTTATTATTCGTTTTTTTACCGAGAACGAGTCAGTCTCTCTGTAAAAGGGCCTTCAGGGCCGCCTGGCTCTTTTTCTTTTGCGCCTCCTTCTCCTAGTCTCCCAAAGATTGTTGGATTTTATTTATTTGACTCTTGTTAATATCAATGTCATTCTTTGATATACCTAACGATGTCAACGACTTTTTAATAATATCGGGCGACAATCCCTGTGTCTTTATTATTTTATCATAAATGCCTTTACTGGTTAAAAGATAATATGGATGACCGTATGATAAAAGCATATTAGCTTTACCATTAAAACATTTCTTTACTTTTAATATTTCAACCAGAACATACTTTGAATTACGCAGTGCCGCATTATGTGCCTTTTCTATTTTGTTATGTATTTCTTTTATTTTTGCGACAGATACCGGGTCAGTTATAATTTTTTTGCTCTGTTTCACAAGTTCTCTATGCTTCTTACGTTTAAGGATGTCTACGGAGTTTTTAAAATGGGGGTTGCTTCTACCATTAGAATAGTCTTACATATTTCAAAATATTTAGCTGCCTTAGCGACATCACCTCCGATGATATTTTTGATTTCCTTCCCAAATTGGACGAGTTTAATATTGCTATCAACCATATACTTCTGTATTTTTATATACTCTTTTTCCGTTTTTTGTTCCCGAATAATATCTAATAGAGCTAAATATTCATTATATATTAAGAAGGCCCCATACATAATTAGTTTATATGTTGATTTTCAGACGTTTAAATTTTTTTTTACTATTTTTTTGTTTTTGGGTTTTTTTAATTGTCCCTTTTTTTATTGACATAAAAAATATATATATATATAATTTTTATTTTTCTTAAGCCTATAACATAAAAACCAATCAAAAAGCGAGTTAATTCCAAAAACCGAAAGATAAAAAATAAAACAAGGAAATATAAGAAACCTAAGAAACAGAAACGCAAACCCAAACCTTAATGCGCATAAATACAGCTGCGCTTTTGATGGTTCAATTGATAGCGTTGTAAATTGGCTCGCTTCATCGCCTTTGCATTTTTAATGTATCCGTAATAGTGCGTGTGGTCACAGATATCGTCCCACCACAAAGACACATATGGATAATCTCCCCCTATAATATCGTGATACCGCATATTTCGATTGCCAAAATACAAAATTGTTATAGCTCGTCGCTCCTTCTTCGTTTTTGCCATTTTAATTATCAAGCCATAGTTAATATTCAAGAGTCTGGATAGCTCCCTGCGTATGCGTTGTCTCTCTACGTAAACCAAGTCATTGTTTACTAGCTCCGCAATGAGCTGGTCGTGAAGCACCGATATACGCTCGTTAATCAGGTCAATATTATTGTAGAATTTCATTGAGTGATTAAACTTCTTCATACTCGTGTTAATTTTCACAACGTCTTTTACACTAACATTCTTATTGTAAGGTTTATTCTTCATCTTACAATAAGATTTCGTCATTTTTTTCTTCACACATTGCAACAGCTTTCTCAGCGCATTCGAGTCATAGCGTTTGATAAACTCGTTGTATGGCTTGCTCGCATATTGCGTGTGTTCCAATGGATTATTGAACAGATTTCCGAGCTCCCTATCGTATAGGAACTCTGGGTCGCACTTTATCTTCGCATTGTCGGCATCAATCAGGTCTCGGATTTTTTTTACAATCGGTTTCTTGATAATATTAAAGAGGTTCGTCATCATAATCTCATGCTCGGGCTTACGATGGACCGGGTGAGCGTATTCGCGAATAATACTCTCCAATCCAAGCGGCAACATTCCCGATAGTCTCGCATATTCCGACATAGTTTTGTGATTTGCTACCATTTTACATACATTATCGTATTTCAATTTATTAAATTATTCTATTTAATTCTTGGATTCTTTGTAAATAACTATTAACCAACATATGGTGTATATTTTTAATTTATTTATCATATAATTTATTTATCATATAACATATATAATTACTTGGCGTCTTTGTTGGTGAGACGATAACCCCAATGTTGGAGCGTCTGTCTAATCTTGGGACTCACCGAAAAATCGTTGTATTTGGCGTTCTTTGCCTTGATCATATTGATCAGCCGCTTCCGAAACCGGCTCTGCGGGCCCGCGGTCTGCTTCCACCGCTTCATTTGACGCTCGTCGTCGGCACCGCGCTCGCCACGGAAGAAGTCGCAGTACCACTGGACCCAGCCATACGGATGCGTCTCGCCGATCCAGTCTTTGGACTCCCAGAATTCCAGCGTGGTCCCGACCATCACTCCGTATGTGTTGATGCCCTTGTCGTATTTATCCCACTCGCTCACCAGATGCGAATCGGGAATCCCCTTCCACCACGATTTGGGGTATTTAAAATGCTCGTTCTTATATTTTTTACCGGTCACCTTGGATGAAATAGGCCGCCAATACGTCCCGCCGAAACTCCCCGCTCTAAACATCTCTTCTGGGCTAAGATTGGGTCGGAACTCTGGAAAATCCTTAAATACAAATTCCTTAGCACTATTTCTAGTAGGCATAATGTAATAATATAATTTGATAATATAATTTGATAATGCAAATATTATCTATTTTTTAACTATTAAAATTAACAATATTGTCTACTATTATTTGGCTACCATATTTGGACGGTTCAATAATATTAACATAGTCTTTCTCTCTTTTTACTAATTCGCTTATTTTGTAAAGTAATATATTTTTTTTTTTACTAAATCTTTCTAGATTATTATTCCACGCGTCTATAATATTGTAATATTTGTGATATGTGTTCTCATATACATAATATAAATCTGTAAGTACAACCGTACACTTCGTTTGGTTAATTATTTTATTTATCTCTCGAACATATTTTTCCCAAACAATGTTAAATTTAGATAAATCATCACTATTGTATTGGTTTGTTACATAATAACCCAATAAATCATTTCCTCCTATTGAAATAAACAAATATGAATTTGGTTCATTTAGTTCTTCCGGAATTTCATTATATTGTGAAATAATATCTTCAATCATCGAATCGTCTTTTGCTAATACTAAGGAGTTTATTTTATTTTTTAATTTATTTTCAATGGTATTTTCATCTTTCACATATCCTTCGTTTTGAAATATGCTATCTCCTAATAGAATTACAAAATTTTTATCTTGTAACCCTTCTTTTAATATATTTGTTTGTTTTACTATTTTTATTTGTAATATACCCAACAATATAATTGAGCACAATACAAATATATATATATTTGTATTTTTCATATATATTTATTATAGAGTATTATTTCAACGATATTATACATAAATATTTATTTATACATATATATAATGTCCACAGCAGAATAGTCTCATTGCCTATTTGATGAGTCGCCACCAGAAGAAACGGTAAGGGCGAGAAGAAATCCCGAAAACGATTATAGTCCCTTTGTCTCGTAAGGATAAATGTGCTTCTCGTCGTATATGATGTGGCTAATTACGAGTCCCTTGGAGCAATCGAACGCTAATTGACATTCGTACAGAGCAGGAAACAAATCGCCGCACAAATAGAGCGCCAGCGTGAAAATAATTATCAGCCCTACGTTCTTTTTTGTGTTTTCGCTGATGTAACGCCAGTTAGTGCGATAGTGGTTTGGGACGTGCGCGGACACCATATAGAGGAAAAAAATGTTCGGATCATACAGCACCGAACTCCCTATCAATAATGTGCTCAGCGCGCTTTTTGGGACGTATTTAATGGACGGCATATCGTGGCGAAAATGAACGACGGAGGCGGTCATAAAGGCTCCGTCTAAGAGCATCGGCGCGTTATTCGCCATTATTACCGAGGCACCCAGCACCGCCCCGTTTAGAGCGAAAAGCTCCGTAGTTATATTATACTGAACCGCATGTATCATATCGGTAATTCCGTGTGGGGCAATAACAGTAGTCAGGATATTTTTATATATAGGAATCATATATAAATATCATCCATTTTTTTAAATACTTGTTACATAAACGAAGTTTCAATCGTGATTTTAACGCGGAATTTTACGAGCATCAGATAGAGCGACGTAACAATGAGCACGGCAAAGGTATACGCGTAATTGTGTCCACGAAGGTAATTCCGGTAGTCGTAACACGTGTTGATACGGTCGGTGATGTTGTAATGGAACGTGTCCCAAATGAAGACCAAAAGCAGGCCATAGTATCCGCGAAGAGTCATATTTTTATTCATTGTGCAACACCATTTACTGAGTGCGATTGCGTATGAATTTTATAGCAGTATGCGAAAACAACCACCACGCTCGTCGTATACTCTGATATAAAAATATTGAGATAAAGTATATGGCGGATGATGAGGCTCGCCTTGATATGCTAGAGAGAAAACTTACCAATTTGGAGGACAAGCTCGACCAGATACTGGAGTTATTAAATAAAGACGTTAAACCGAGCACCACGAAAATGACGGCTCACATAGATTTCGTAGAGGCGGTGTATGAAAACGTCAAAAATCCTCTCGGGTTCCTGTGTAATAGGATAGGTCTGTTGGCAGGAAAGAGTATTGAGAATTATCCGCTCCAAGGCGCAGAGTCTCCAAAACTGTGTGATAAAACTAATTAAATACGAGAAGCCATTTAAATAATTGCACGTATGAATATATTATGGCTAATGCTGATAGTAGAGCGATTGACGCACTCAAAATTGTATGCGACAACCACAATAACGATGTCATTGATAAGGCAAATGAAATCGTAAAAGGTCATAACCTGTTCCGCGATAAATGTGGGGTTTTAGAGAAGGAATTATATTCTATTATGTGGTCTTCTCGCAAACCAGAGAACTTTGAAGAGTTCCGCGAGTATATGAATATGCCCGAAATAACCAAAATAAACGACCTCTGGAACAAGAACATTGAATGTCGTCTGAAATACAAGCATCTTTTCGACAAATTCAAGGAATATGGCGAGGGATACTCTGATTACTGTATGTTTTTGGGGATGGTTGGCGGAATTCGTCTAATGACTGAATTACACGAGAATTGCACCGACCGCGACGCCGTTCTGTGGGCGTGCATGGATGATATGGAGGCCAGCGAGGAGGATGATGAGGAATATGACCTAGAGACTGAGTTCAAGAAAATGAAGGAGTCATTTATATCTGATAATGTAAATGACGCGCTGAATATGCGACTAAATCTAGATAGTTAATTATTAACCCCGTCCCCTTCTTATTGTGTGGCGTTTAGTGTTGCGTTTGCTGGTGCGTTTGCTGGTGCGGATATCTTTACCCAGACCCTTAGTTTTTTTATCGGCCTTTTTTTTGGAGAATCCAGGATTTATATTGCGATGTCTGATATTTTTTTTAGTAACCTTATTCTTTTGTATATAATTATATCCCGCGTTCTTTGATTTTAATTCCCTTCTCATTTTTTTCATTGATTTATTTAGATTTTTTATAAATTTGGAATCTTTTTTATTGATAATGCCTGCCATCTTCCCACTACTATATGGGACAGAGTCACGTTTCGGGGTGTTTCCATCTGAGAGGGTTCGTTCCATAGGATCATCGTCGAAATCATCGTCGAACAACCCCTTCATGGGCTCTGAATCGGCCATCAGTGACGCATCACCCAAATCATGCATATCTGTTGATGTCCGCCATTTTCCAGATATTTGTTTAATTATATTTGTAAATTCTTTATGTTCTTCATATTCGGGACCACCTTTTTCAGTGTCATTAATAGCTTTCATTAAATACTCCTTCATGATTTCCAAATTATTAGCATTATCAGCGAAATCCCTCTCTATTTGTTCAACGTCATCTATATAGTCATTGATTAATTCATCGCCTCCTTTTTCATGATATTCAATATTCTCTAATTCATCAACTGCGTCTGATAAACCAGTTGCCACACCACCGTCATTAACAGCAACACCGCCATCTATATTCGCAATATTATTTTCAACATCCTCAATTGCTGGTGTGTCATTTGGAATGGTAAATTCATTCTTTTTCCATCTTCCTAACCCTGTAACAAAATTTAATATCGCTACACCGATTCCAAGAGCAATATTTGTAGACAGTATACCGCCTGCTTTAGCAAACTCACCAATTGTTTGGATGATTGCCTTCGCAATTACCCACGTTCCAACCATACCATTACTTCCATTGTAATAAATTGCGCACATAACGTTCGTTAACATTCTAGCAATAAAATTACGCATAGTCGTGTAAACAGCTAATATTCCGTTACTGGTTGACAACGCTGCTACAACAGAAGTTCCACCTAAATTGTTCTTAAAAAAGTCTACAATTAAACCGAAGAATCCTTCCATCTTTGCGTTTCCCTTGTTACATTGTTTCATACCTAACATTCCCCAAGCAACATCACTTAAGTTTGTACATTTATCTCTTCTCCCAGCCAAATCAATAGACGCCTCGTCGATTATTGTAAATATTTTACTAAATGCGTCTACCACAATTGCATATTCATCTTTATATTTGGATGTTTTTATAAACTCACGCCCCGCTATTGCTAAAGAAGGCGATGAACAGATAAGAAGCATCGCAACCTTTTTCATAGACTCATAAATTCTATCGTACTTTCCTAAACAATTATCGTCGGCGGGCGCCGCACCACCATATTTGACTAATTTACTCATTATATATTAATACCAGTTAAAAATATTAATATACAGATTGGGGTTATACCTTATTTATTTTTACCGGTTTATCGGGACCGCGACTTGGACCGGGACCGCGACTTGGACCGCGACTTGGACTTGGACCGCGACTTGGACTTAGACCGCGACTTGGACTTAGACCGCGACTTGGACTTGGACTTGGACCGCGCACGACGTCTGCTAGATTTAGCCTTGGATTTAGCCCTACTCTTTTCCTTTGCCCTCTTCTTTTTGTTTTTTTTAGTTATGCGTCCTTGATCGCGCATAGAGCCGAATAATTTCTCCTTTAGTAATTTATGTCCAGTATTCCAGTTGGCATAGGTCAGTGTTCCTTGTGCCGTAACTAACCACGCAGCGATTTTTTTAATAAATTCTTGAGCGGCTGTGAGACGCGCGTCGCAATCGGACCCACCTAGCGACGGATCTATTGTGTATAATCCAAGTCTCATAGCTCTATCGAGAACACCTTTACATAGCGGTTCAATAATACCATTATTATATAAATACTGTTCGATTTTGCTAAGATTGTATACGGTTGTTGTAAGACCACCAACGGCAATAAATGCCGAAATTGCCAACATAATATTGTTTACGATGTTATCCTGCTTACTTTGCGAGTGACCCGACTCCGAAACAAAGAGCGATTCATCATCCTGGTCCTCCTCCTCCGAAGATGACGAGGGGGATTCGGCCGCGGCACCGCCACTAAAAGTCCGAGCATTCATATTATTAAAAATCTTAGACAGTAAACTGACCGGAAGGTCTAATTGTTTTGCCATCTTGGCGATCTCGTTGCGAGTTGGCGCCGGATACGAGCAATTATCCCCCTCAATTTTACAAGTTTGTAACTTTAAAAAGTTGTTTTTTAACGTGTCCATTATATATATATATAACTAAAATAAGATTATAGCTAATATATATTTGGATGTTTGTATTAGAGAAAATTGAAATAGAATTATCTGTTAATGTGTATGGTAAAAAACAACACAATGCTGACGCTTGATAATATAATATCGAACCACCTCTCGTTTCGTAATATCGTGAAGTTTCTAGACACAGAAACCACACTGCGCGTGTCTAAGTTCTGGGCGCGCGTAAAAACGGACCAGATTGCTTCGGTGCGGTTCCTCCGAGGCGCCAGCGGGTTTGGCATTGAACTCGTAACGCGAAGCTATCCAGGGATAGAGCGTATCGTAATCGACGAAAAACTATGGCATTACTTGCGCGACGAAGATATTGAGGTTATTGCTAACAACTGCCGTCAACTAAAGAAAATAGACATAGCCAATTGCGGAGACATTACGAACCTGTCTAATCTCACGCGTAAATGCGAGGAACTCACTGATATAAAGGCGCGCGGTTGTTATCAACTTACAGACGATTCTATGAAAGATATCGCAAATAACTGCTCCGCGCTTAAACATCTTGATGTGGCCTACTGTGATGAAATCACCGATATTGGAGTTGTAAGTCTTGTGGACAAATGTCCGACGTTGACCGCGATTAATGTTTCGGGATGTAACAGAATCACCGATAGCGCCATTCTCGCCATCGCGGAGGATTGTCCAAACCTAACCACGTTGAGTCTCGCCGAATGTATTCGCGTGACAGACCCTGTCGTTGAAAAACTGGCCAACAAATGCGAACTACTCAAGTCCATTTATTTGCGCGGATGCACTAATATGTCCACTACGACTATTGCTACTATCACTGAGAAATGCAAGGGCATTACTAAACTCTCATACACCATGTAAAATGCGCGCAACCAAAATGTCTAATAAATGTAATACATATAATACTTGTAATTTTATTTATTTTATAAACCTAGATTCCAGCTTGTATCGTTTAACCACGATAAAAAATAGGCTGCTGGCCAATACCCAGGCGGTGGTTGCTTTTGCGATAGGCATCACTATATCGTCGTCTTTTTTAATATAATAGGCCAAAATCCCGCAACTCATAACCAGCAATAATAACGCGAACGTTGTCGTGTAAACGAATCTGGATATATACAACGACGATTTACCACTTTCCTGCATAAAATATATCGTGGGAATTATTGAGAGCGGAACCGACCATAAGATGGCGCCAGTCAATGAGTCCACGTAGGTCCCAATGTAGCTTATCCCTGCGGTCATCATACCACCAACTATAAAGTTCTTAACTATATCAGTTGTCAATTTACTCATTATATATCTGGTAATAAAAAATATATATTATTTATTGTATTTTTTATTTAATAGCATACATGACCTCCCCCCCCAAATAAACTGTTGTTTGTTTGAGAATGCCGATCGCAATAAAAGTGTTTACAGCTAGGACATTGTGTGCTCTTACCTACTTTATTACACATATGTTGATATCTACTTGCGCAAGGCATTGATATAAGTATATCTTGAGCTGCTTTTAATATCTGTTCCTGATTTTTGACGCGTAATTGTTCTTTCTTTACAGCTGCTTCTTCTTCTTCTCTGCGTTCATCTTCTTTCTTTACGGGTTCTTGTTTAAGGTATAGTTCCCGTTTTTCCTCGTTGCGTTTCATCACAGAATTATTATAAACTTTTATATCTTCTATTTGTTCTTCCGTTGGTTGTACGAACCATACATTATCACACACATTAAAATTTCGCTGTTCTTCTGTAAATTCAATCTGTAACTTTTTATAATAATATTTGAACAGAACCTTTTTACTATCACCAACTCTTACATATCTCGTCTCGTTAGGTTGTATTACTGACTCTTCGCCTCTAAGGTGTTCGCCTGGAACAAATTTTGTGATTTGTCTGCCTCCTATCCCGCCCCCTACACCTGCATTAATTTCTACTGTACCTTCTATTTCTTTATTCAAAACTACGTCATCGTGGTATGAATAAGCATAATATGCTATTGCATATTCAGAATTGTTTTTTAATTTAAGTATTGTTCTACAACACGGGGAACAAATTTTACGCGGTTTTGACCTCAACATCCGTTAATATATATATGATTTTAAATTTATTACTAAAAATACTAAATTAACCAGGTAATAAAAAATATTTTCATATTTTTATATGAATGAATGTTCTCTAGAGTTTGTTTCACAGCAAGGAGTATGGTTCTTGCGGTATCAACCATCGCACTCGTCCCGATAAGGTGGAAGAATGCGAGATGTGCTCCGGTTAAATATTAATTATATTACCACCCCGAAGGCTGAAAATCCTTTTTTGTGGTTGTCGTATTTGAAGATAATTTCGTTTCAATGTCATCAAGACGTTTATTAATGATATTGAACATATTGTATGTGGAATCGATATATTTTTCCATAAACTCTGATGGTTGGTTGTAATATTGACCGGTTGGACGCCCACTATCAGCGGATCTTACACTCATATGAGTTGAGAAATTTTTAACATTATATAAATTACGTTGACCTAACTGATCTTTGGTTTGTTTTTTTAAAGACGATTGATAATCGTCCAACCAGGTCTTTAAAACTTTCAAATTAGGTTCCATTGTTAACTCGCGAAGAAGTGTCTTTTCTTCCTCAACTTTTCTTTTTTCACGCAGCGCCTCCATTTTTGCCTTGAGTTTCTCCATTTCGTCGAAGCACATTTTCATTTCGTCAGTTTCGGTCATTTTCTTTGATTATGTAATATCGTTAATTAATCAAATCAAATTTGTTGTATTTAATTTAAAGAAATTAATGAACTACTCCATAAGACTCCTATGTCTAAAAAATATTATACGCAAAACGGTGAGTATATCAAAAATCCTATTGGATATGCGAAAATGGGCGCTCCTATGTATGGATCGCCCTCTATTTACGACACGAACAATGTAAACAAGGAAACGTTTATTTACAAGTTGGATTTAGAGGACGGTAAGAAATACATTGGTAAAACCGGCAATTTTGAAAAACGAATAAAACAGCATTTTTCGGGAGATGGTGCACGCGTCACTAAAAAATTCAAGCCGATTAACAGCGTGCTACTAGATAGTTGTCCGGGGTTTTTGGCAGACGACATCGAACAGCTATACACGAACAAATATATAGTGAAATACGGATACAATCGCGTGAGGGGTGGCAAATACACCAATTCCACCACACTTAACCCGACGAAAACTTATGAGGATACTGATATACAATTAGTATATTTGAATCCAGATTACGAAGATGAGATAGATGTTGATTATTCGGGTGTATGCGAAGAAATTATTTTTTAACCTGTTTTGGGTTAATATTCTGAACTTTAGGAGAACACATAACACAAAATATGTTATAAGAGAAAATTGATTTAAATAAAAGCCTATTATATAACACATAAGATGCCGACGTACCAGTGTTTGATTTGTAATAACGATCCGACCGACCAAAAGTCGCACCACACCAAGCAT
>Ga0209815_1000543_pt1 | contig 27738 bp, 27 predicted proteins | sample CoawatmetaG00DNA_FD_187507 | JGI IMG/M metagenome (GOLD analysis project Ga0209815, IMG submission 187507) | Marine microbial communities from the West Antarctic Peninsula - Coastal water metaG002-DNA (SPAdes) (version 2) | ecosystem: Environmental > Aquatic > Marine > Coastal ...
GGCCTAGGATGGTCTGGTATTACTCTAATCAAATTTTGTATAGTCTTTGGAGTTGGTTTTATAATAGTCACAAGTGGTCTGCTAACTCTTCTTCTAATTTAAGAATTTCTTCTTTTAGATGTAGTTTTTTCAACTTCAATTTAGAAACAACACCATCTTCTGTACGCATTTTAAATGCAGTAACTATGCCATTGTCTAAATCTCTATGTTGTTTTTTTAAGTAGATGAGACGTGTACGTTTTTTCTCGTCTACGTTTGGTCGTATCGGTGTAGTCATAACTCTTCTCCTATATAAGACCTCTCTTAGATGTATTTATATTATTAGTTACCCGCTTTTGCTGGTAAAATATACTCATACATACCCAGTCCACTATCAACTGAAATCATCATAGCACCTTGGTCAGAAAGTTTCATATTCATAGTACTTGTGTCGCTTAGTCTAAGAATAGTAAGAACTGTTGACAATGGAAAACTCCAACCAGTCTTTAGTTCACCCTCTACGTTAGCCGCAAATGGAAGTTCTACTTTATCTGTTGAACTATCACCAATGTAGAATACTAAGTTACCATCAACTGTTCTTGCAGTGAGTAGTGGGTCAAATGAACCTAGAATACCTGCAAAATATTGCAAATCTTTGATTGCTTTTTGTGTTGGCATAATTTCTACATTCCATGCCGCACCACGAAAACTCGCTGTTTTAATTTGTGCATCTACTAGTTCTGATACGATTACTCTGTACGAACTATCAAACCCACCTGCCATTGAAAAGTTTAGTTCAGTAGTAACATCTTCACCATTGCGTGTTTCTGTTCCTACTTTAACATCTGCGTCAATTGAATTTCCTTCTTTGTCTTCACCAGAATAACTAAGTAGTCCGTTTAGCACACCTAGTCTGCCAAGACCGAACTTTCCTGTGAATTCTGTAACTGGTGAGTGTAATTTACCACGTAATACAACAGTACGGTCATCGTCCATTGCATCAATTGTAGTAATCTCTCCCTCAGTTGTCACTTTAGCCGCTTGGATGATTCCTAGCGAATGTGTATGTTTTACAATATCTTTTAAAATGTCACGCATGTTTACTTCTCCTGATTGTTTCATTAATTATAACATATTTTTGGTTCACTTGTCAACCTATAAATCGAACAGATTATCAAATGTTTCAGATGCGTTTGCATCACTCATATCCCAATTAAGAACTCCAATTAGATTTTCTAACTTCTTATCAACAATAGTCTGTTCCATCAACTCGTGGTCAAATGGCAAATCCTGAAACCATTGGGGTATTTTTGTTGCGTCAACTGGATATGCAACACTTTTCAGTTTGAATGTATTTGGCTTTAGTTTACATATGATACACTTCATGCCATCTACAATTTCTACTGCGTATCTATCTTGGTTAAGTTCTCGTAACATATTCCAGTTTAGAGCGGCAGATACGTGTCCAGGTAAATGAACTTTATCTTTTTTAGTTTTATCACCACCAGTATTCAAATCTCTTGCCATTGCCTTCTTAGCGGCATTCACACGATTCTTATATGATGTCAAGTTGTTCACACGAGATTGAGAACCTTTCTCCCAGCCCGGTCTTGCTCTAAATTCTTTCTTAAACTCTTTAACCATACCAATAACTGTATCTTCTGTACCATCGGTCAATACTGTGAGCAACACTTCACTTAAGAAGTTTTGCATATATTTTGGTGTATCAGAACGTTTAAGGTCTAACCCCATTGCTTTAATCTTACCAGGAGAACCGTCGATATCTCTGCGTTCTCCATCATCATCATAGATGAGCATAGCATATCGTTTCTTTTTAATAAAGATACCTTGTGTTGCACAATTCTCACGACCAGCAACAATAATCTCACCTTCTTGTCTAGGAACATTAAAGAATGTTTTCATAAACTCTGGAAAACTTTCGTTGACTTGGTCAGCAACTTCGTCATATAGTTGTAAGACTTTATCTTTGTTCCATTCGATTGTACCATCATCAATCTCTTGCTTGTAAACAGGATACATTGAATAGTAAATGGAATCTGTGTCGCCATAGATAACTGATGCACCTTGATAATCGTAGTGACCTGTAATAACTTCATTACACTTTGCACCCATGTGTCTTGTGATACAACGACCAGTTAGAGTTGTACTCTGACCGATACGTTTATCGTAAAACCGACACCCTTGGTTTAATAACGCACCATACAATGAGTTCAAGTTAATCTTCTTAACTAACTGTCGCTTATCCCAGTAAGCAATCTGGTCTTTATCACCATCTGCGATAGCCTTCTTCTTACTGCTTTGCATTACTTGTCGTTCTGCATACCAACGTTCTAGTAAACTTGGAATAATACCTTGAACATCTTGTTTGAATATAGTACCGTTTGCAGTGATAGTCCAATTTAATCCACTGTTGAATATCAAATCATATGCTTCTGCACCAGATACTGTTTGTGTGGTCTTAAGTTCGTCAAATGGATTATCTTCTAAGACTAGAGTAACTCTACTTGCTTTATCTTTCTCATTCATTACACGAAATTCTTCTGAACTAAACGTTTCATCCCATGCTTGAGAAGAACCATATGTCTTAGCACCAGTTTTTCTACCTTCTGATATTCTACCACTAATTAGTTTGTCAGTCAAGTCTGGTCGAAGTTGTCCAGCAATAGTTTCTGGAGACATATTCATCGCACGAATAACAGATGGATAAAGAGAGTTGATATCAATACCTGCTACCCACTTTTGTAGTCCTGCTTTAGGTTTTGCCACAAAAGCGCCGGCAGCCTTTTGCATTTCTAGGTCATGTAAGTCTTCGTCACTTAAATCAACGGTATCATCATCTGACCAAACTCGCCTCTTCCTATCGGGAACAACCATACCACGCCTATGTGCTTCGTTGATAATTGCTTGTTCTGTCACAGCAACAGCGCCCATTGTTGTTTTAATGTTCACTGTATTATCGTGTGCAATCTCATTTGCCAGTTCGATAAATCTCAGTTTCTTATCAATCTTATCAAGTAATGCGGTATCTTGTCTGTTGTATGCCACGAACTTGAAGAAATCATTGTTGTATAATTGGTCTAATGTACCTTCGTATGCTACTTTTCGTTCACCAACTTCGTGTTCGCCAATAGTATCAAGTGCATAAGAATGCATCTCATGGTATGTATACTTACGATATAATTCTAAATAGTCTAAGTGAATTCTTCCGAACAAGTCAAACGTTTCTTGTTCTTTACCATACTTCATTACTTTTCTTTTTTGAGGATATAAGTCCCATAGACACATCTTGCGTGTGTGCGACTTACTTAATACTCTAGTAATTCGATTAACAGTATACGGAATATCATAACCTTCAGAGTTCCAACCAGTTAACACATCTGCATCTTCAATGACATCCATGAAATCATTAAGCATATCTGCTTCACTTAGGTATAGTTCTGTATTAGGAAATTGGTCACAAATACGTTGTGCTTCTATTAGACCTTCGCCTTCTCGCATAGACTTTGGCGGAATAACTAAAGTTACCAATAAGTCAAGCCATTGTAAATGAACTGATATGGCTGTGATAGGCATGAACGGGTCACTTGGGTCAGCAAAACCTTTGGTCGCATCGAAGTCAGTTTCAATATCGAAGAACGCAATATTTAGAGTTGGTGAATCAAGACCATTATAGTTCTCACTCAAACATTTAACTTCTGGCTTCATATCACTTTCGTAAAATGCTTTACCAGTGTTTATCTTTCGTTCTTTGTGAAGGTCTTTGAGACGTTTACATTTGATTTGACGAACTTTGTCGCCGTGAATACTTAGATGGTCACCGCGTGGGTCTTTCACATAGAAAGTACGCCACGCTGGATAATCATTATAAACTCGTTTACCTTTGATTCGTTCTACAACTTGAACAATATCTTTGTCTTTGTTGTAGAAAGCATCTACATAACTCAAAGAGTGCGACCTACTGTCTCTAAGATAGTTTCCATATCTTCGAAGTCTGCACGAGTTTCTACTAGTTTGGCTTTGTGAGCCACCGAGATTGCTTTGTTCAGAACTGATGGTTTTACATCGATTTCTTCAGCAATTGCTCGTACAGTATCACGTAAACCACCTTTAAGGTCTTCGCATTCCTGTAGAACTAGACAACCCTCAGTCACTAGTTGAATGAGTTTTGCTTTTTCTTCTTCATTAATTGCATCAATTGACATATAAATCTCCTAATAAGTTAGACAATAAAAAAGAGTGCTTTTACACACTCTTTATATAATAACATAGGTGACCCTTAAAGTCAATAGATTATTTGATTAAAACTTAACTGAGGCTTTGAATCTAGGTGCCGATTTCGCAGGTGGATGATGGGATCCTGGCTTCTGGCCATGAGGACCTGACACTTTAATCTTTGGTGCTGGTCGTATACTAATCTCTTCAATCTCTTCTGCATCTTTCATTGCTTTTTCTACCATATCATCTGCATACTGCTTAGATGCTGATAATGGATTACCAAATCCAGAATTAGCCGCACCTTTGGCAATTGGATTACCAATCTTTTTAATTAATCCTACAGCGCCTTTTGCCGCTTTACCGACTAAGTTTCCACCTTTTTGTAATGCACTTTTACCTGCTGGTGGCTTAACGCCTGCACCAGGTTTAATTTGAGTTGCCTTTGAACCAGCCCCATTTCCTCTGCCAACGCCTGCTGGCTTTACTGTGCTTTGTGCTGGCTTAACACTAGGTTTAACTCCTGCAGTTGTTTTTGGAGCAACTACTTTCTTCGTCATATTTTTAATCATTTTACCACGTGGAGAGTTTGGACCATGCATCTTTCCATTTTTATCTTTAATACCATCAGCGCCTGTATAAGGTGATATTTCATCTAAGTTTTCTTCTGCCATACCGGTAATTTTCGCTACGCCAGCCGCTTTCTGTGTTACTGTCTTGTCTTTATCTTTCATAGTGTTTGCAACTGCTCTTGTTTTCAATGCTGTTGAAACTGGCTTGGCAACAGCCGCTTTCGCAACACTCCCAGCCGCTCTCGCAACACCACCTGCAACTGCTCTGCCGACAGCACCGAGCGCCAAACCGACTAATGGTAAAATCTCATCTAACTGTTTGCCTTCTTTAAGACCTTCTTTAAGTTTGCTAAATGCAAAATCTGACATCTTAAGCATACCTGCTTTAGTTCTTAACATATTATCAATTTTTACTTGAGTTTCAGGCTTGACCGCATCATATACTTGTGAAACTGCTGATGCTGTGTACAAATCTACTCTCATCTTGCCATCATCAAAAGCAACTTTCATGTTTTGTTTGTCTGCTACAATTTTCTTTATTGTGTCAATTTGTTTACCTGGACCAGGAGTTTTTCCTTTCATGTCCATAACTTTTAGAAATTCATCTCTAGCCGCAACTGCTTCTGCTTCATCATCGCCTTCTTCTGCGTTTAATTGTTCAGCATCTCTTTTTGCTTTTCTATCAGACATCAAAGCACCTGCTATGCCGCCTATCGCCAATGCTGGTAAAAATTCATCTGTGCGTTCTTCATTTCTTGCAAGGTCTTCATCTGATGGATGCGAACTTGTAATTTCTATTTTACTAGGGTCAAATTCATCTGGACCAATGCCGTAATATTCGTCTAACAAATCACCAATCTGGTCTTCTATAGTTGACTTAGGATTAACAATTATGTTTCCGCCAATGTCATCATAGTTAAAATATAATTCTTCTTCATCGCCTTCTTTAACTGCTTTCTTATCTTTGGCTGCCTTTTTCATTGGCTCTTTTTTATCACCATCTTTATCTAAGTCTAAGAAGTCTGGCTTTTCGCCTTCTTCTATGTCTTTATAATAATCTTTATCCCATTCGTAACCATCTGCTTCTAATCTTTTCCAGTGTTCTGGGTCAGAAGTAGTCGTACCAGAATAAGAACCACCGACTTGTTTTCTGTACTTTCTCATTCCAGCCGCTAGTTCATCTTTTTTCATTTTAGCAACCATATCATCTCTGCCCCAAAATGAGCCTTCTTTTACTTTCATACGAGCATCTAGTTGAATATCATCATAACCCTGTGCTTTGTATTTGTCATACAATGAAACAGCATCTTCGTAGTTCAACCAGTGGTCATTAACTTCAGTACCACCAACCCAAACAGTATATTCCATTTCAGAATCATCTACGGTTTGGTCATATTCTTCTTGAGACATATCGCCTTCGTAATCATCAAAATCAGATTCAGATTCTAAACGTTTTGTTGATAAAGGTGTAGTTCTTTCTTCTGCTTCACAATCTTTTTTCCACTGAGCATACTTGTCATATTCTTCACCAGACATCTTACTAATATCATCTTTTGTTGCTATGTCACAAGGACCTTCAGTAATTACTTCTTCTGCAACATGCTCTACATCAGCCAAATGTGCTGAAATACCTGCTGTTGATTTCATTCCCCAATGTTCAGCCGCATTCTTTGCCGCATCATAAGATGATACTGCATTAGTTTCATGTTTGCCTTTTTTGGTGTGAACGCAAATGTAAGGACGTTCTTTTTGTTCTGTAAGTTGTGTCAGTTTCATAAGCCTTCTACCTTTTAATCATTAGTGATTTAACGGGAGTATTGTATGATAAGTTGCCTACCTCGGCACTATATCCCATCTTAGTTTTCTTCTTTTTCTTTGGTTTCTTAGATGCATATATACTTGCCTTTGGGTCACCACCGCCTAAACCACCATTTGTGGTTGCGATACCGCCAGCACTTGTCATTTCACCTATAACTTCATATATTTTCATAATAGTATTTATCTACTTTCTTCTAAAAGTTTTCTTAGGCAATCCGTCTTTACTGACTACATTACCAAACTTAGCCGCTTGTTTCTTAATCTCATTAGGACCTACATCAACTGTAGTATTAATGCCAGGAACAATTTTACCTACGCCACCAGTTTCGTTAGTTTGTTTTCTTTTCAAAAGATTGATTTCTTTTTGTAAGGTATCAACTTTTTTTCTTAAATTCTTCATTTCAAGTTCGTGCGATAAATCAGCAACACCACTATCTTTGTCATTATCCTCAACATCTGCTAATAGAGCCGAAAGAATATTATCTGCTTGAGGATATTTTGCTTTCAACATCATCATTGCTCTTGCAGTTTTAGGGTCAAAGGCTTTTAATAAAGGTTCTGTCTTTTCTTGTTTTTCTTTAACCTCTTCTTCAAAGCGTATATTTAATTCATTTAATTTGAATTCTTCTATCTTACTTTCACCAATTATATCAAGTATAGATTCTTTTTTGATACCTCGTGACTTTGGACCACCTTTTTTACGAGTTGCTTGTAGTTCTGCTTTTGTATCAACGATTGCTTTCATCATTGTTTGCATAACATCTCTATCTAATAGACTTTGTATTTGCTCAAAGTCGCCTCGTTCTGCCATCTTAGTAAGTTCTGCTAGTTTGCGAACTACACTGTCTTCTATTTGATTAAGCATAAGTCTGCCATATCCTTGAATATGAACTTCAGGATTGTTTGGGTCTTCTTTGTTGAATTTATGTATAATGGATTCTTCTTTTAATTTTTCTTCACTAACCTCATCACCTTCCATGTAATGTTTTACACTTGAGATATAATCAGCCGCTTTAGTAATCTTTGCTTGAACCCAACCTTGTAATCCTTCTTCTTCAGAAACATCATTAAGCATGTGTTCTAGTTCTAAAGAATACTTTGCTAGTCTCTGAACATCTTTTCTAGCCATACTTACTTCGTGGTCTGGTGCTTCGTTTACATCTTCTTCAATCTTGCCAGTGCCACTACATTCGTCACACCCTCTTTCATCTTCGTCACTATCAACTCTTTCCCAACCTGTGCCGTTACAAGCAGGACAATCTTCTTCTGATTCATTAGCACTCTCTACTTCAAACTCTCTGTTAGATGTTTTAAAATCTTTCTTACGCATTACAGTCTTTACAATCAAGTCTAACTCATCGTTCTCTCTGTCCCATCTTAATGCAAATGGCATATTGATATCAGTTGCTAAATCTTTCATTACTGCTTCAGCATCAGGACCCATCTGTGCGATTGGTTTGCCCCAACGTTTGTATTCTTGTTTGAATAGACGAGTAAGTTCACTGCCAGTGATTTGCTCACCGTTACGTTCATCATTAACTCTGTCTAAGAAATGACGAGTGAACTCAATATCAATACCAACTTTGCCAAATATTCTATCAGCAAATGTTTCTAACGCTTCTAAGTCAGATGATGTAATTTTTTTGTCTAATTCGTCTAATCTCATTATAGTTCGCCCTTTGAATATTCTTGAATATCTGGTGGTATGCCCATGCCTTGAATTGTGTTGTTACGAGTAAATGCTGTGAATATATTTTTCTGGTCTTCTGGAGATAGATTCTTTTTAATTACTTTCACTAATGTTTCGTAACTATCTAAATCATCGCCGTTATCAAGTCCTAAGTTCTTTGCTATGGCATCTGCTGTCTTCCATGGACCATCAATAATCTTATTGTTATTCTTCTTAGTATATCCATTGCCACTTTTTGCTGGAACTGGTCTACGTAAAACTCTTACTAGTCCATCTCTAGGACTAAACATAAATCTTTTTGATTGAAGTGGTCTGCCATCGTCAATAGTTTCTTCACTGTTTTCAACTTTGTAATCGCCAGCAATAGAGGCAATCATTAAGTTACGATACACACCTTTATACTGACTATCTTTTTCATGTGGTGAATGATAATATGTCTTTAACCAATCTGGGTCACCTGGCATAAAATCTACTTGAACATATCCAGTACGTGGTCTGCCATCATCTTTGTTTTCATCAAAGTCCATGATTTTAACCTTAGTCATAATCACACTTGACTTTGCAATGTCCATTATTTGACTGCTTTTTTTAAGTCTTTCTACGAATTCTGGTATCTTATCAGCATCAATCTTCAATGCAACATCAATGTCGCCACTGAATTCTCTTTTACCGACACTACCTAATGCATTGTTTCTTAAATCTATACCTAATTCTTTCTCTAATGGAATGAGTGTTGGATTGATTTCATCAATGTGTATAGCACCAACTCCAGGCATAGAACCACCTTCAGATAATATTTCTGGCTGTGTATTTTTAGATTGTGTTAATTCAAATAGGTTCATTATTTCATCTTCTGCTTATCTATAAGTATGCTTAATGCTTCTTTAACTTTATAAGTTTTACCATCAACGTCAAATTCTTTCTTACCATCAATTTTTGCTTTCGCTAATTCACCTGAGAATGCATTGCCTTCGTTCTCTGCTGGAAATAATTGACCATAATATTTTTTATGTATTGCGTTGTACATCATTGCTGATTGTTCTGGAGTTGTATGACCTTGGCGTCTAATTACTTTTATAAGTCCCTCTACTGCCTTTATTTCAGGTCTTGAACCAAACGCATGTGCTAACATAAGTATGTTTTCTGAATGTGCATTTCTGTCTTCGTTATGCTTGTATGAACCTTGCATCTTATCTAAGTCAGACTTATCATCTTCGTTATAGGCTTCTGTTGCATTAGCCATTCCATATGTTGTATTAGTTTTACCTGTTTTCATATCATGTGATGTGTTCTTACTTCCTAACTTACTCATTTTCTTTACGCCATCTTTTGCGGCTTTCTTTACATGTGGAGAGGCCGCTTTAACACCTTTTTTAATTAGTTTGGCAGTACCAACAACTGCGTTATCAATTCCTTGTCCTATGGTTCCCATAACACCTTCATCAAAATCATCACTTCTATGGTCAGAAAGGAATGCTTCCATTTCATCTTCTGTAACGTTGTGTAGTAATTCTTCAATTGCTGTATAGTCACCTGAGTGTGCATCTGCTTCCATTTGTCTTGCAACTTTTCCAAGTAAACTCATTTCGTGTTCATTTACACTTTCTTCGTTCACTGACTCTGACTTTGTATCACCTTCATCATCAAAATGTTGCTCTCTGATATCTTCTACGTATTCAATTGCTTGTTCAACCATTGTAATATCCATGTTACCATCACCACATTCTTGTAACACGTGATGAATGTACTCTAGTTGCTCATGTTGTTCATTAGCATAGTCTTCTTTTAGTTTAGGGTCAACTGAAGATTTTAGTTTACTTTTAACCCATTTACCAGCCTTAGACGCGGCGGCTCCTACAGCAGTTCCAACACTAGCATAAGTGCTAGGTGGAATTCTACTTGCCGCATACGCAACTGCTGGCCAAAATTCTTTTAATTCTTCTTTTTCTTCATTGGTTTTGGCGTGAATATTTTCTGCAAAATGGTCTACCATATCTTGAGCATTGCCAAAGAACTTTTGTCCTTTATCGCTGTCACGGCTTACAAACCAGCCATCTGCTCCACTATCAAAGTCGCCACTTGCAATTTCTTTTCCTTTATGCATAATTCGTACAACGCCACCATCTGTTACTGCTTTATATTGTCCTTTACCGCCATGTGCTAGAACTGATGCTTCAGCAACAGGTTCATCACTCTTATTATAATAATTATTAATAGTTGTATTGCCTTTTTCTTCTTCTTCTTCGCCTGACATATAGTCTTTAAGTTGTTTGCCACCATATAATACTGCGGCTATGCCACCTAGTGGAATACCGTACTTGACTACTAATTGTGCAAGAACTTTGATAGTATCTTCGTCCATGTCTAATTTAAACCAGTTTTTAATTCCGTCATAGGCATCTTTTGCGTTGTCGTAGATTGTCTTACCAACTGCTCCAACTACTAATCCAGTACCAGTAGATTTTTGAACTAGATTTCCTCCAGTTTTAACTATTTTTGGAGCCGCTTTGCTACCACCTTTAAGAAGTAATCTTAGTGCAGCCAAGGCTGGTGGACCACCAAATCTAATTGCTGTTGCTACTGCTGGTAATATCCATGGTGCTAAAAAGACTACTTCATCTAATTGCTTTGATTCTTCAACACTACCAATCTTTGCCCTAATATTATCAAGAACTTGGTTACCATCTGATTGTGATTGTCCCTTGTCCTTGTTGCTATAAACTCTGAAATCACTTTTAAAATAACTTTCAACATCATGCTTGTTTTTTTCTACCCAAGACAGTAGTTTTTGTAAATCTGCATCATTAGACATAATATTGCCTTTGTCCCATAATGGAGATGGACCTTTAATTCCGTCTGCGCCAGTTTGTGGTTTTGGCCATTGCATTTGAATGCCATCGTGTCTTTTACATAAGTCTTGTATAAAGTTTTTCTCTTGTCCTGACCACTTTTGTCCTTCATGTGGTTCTTGAACCCATTCGTTTGTTTTCATAGACTTCTTACCCAATAAGATTTTTTTAACTTTTCTGTCAAATTCTTCGTCAACCGATTCGGCATGCATTGCTGCCATATGGGCATTATACTTTTTAGTCCCTTTTTTATGTGGGCTTTTGCCTTCTGTTATTGTTGTCAGTATGCCTTTTTTCATAATATTATCCTCGATTACGTTTTCTTTTAAAAATTTAGAAAACGAGTGTTCGTCCCAGTTTTCATTCATGGTTTCTTTGTTGCCTACTTTATTTTTGAATAGGTCTATTATATCTTGTGGTACATCTGTGACACTGTATAAGTCTTGTAACATTTGAGTTAGTTTAGTATCATCACTTTTCGCAATCATATTTCGAATTTGTGACGCACTATTAATTTCTTGACCTAATACTTTAAATTTAAATGTAGGAGTTGTTGCTATGTAACCTCTTGTTCCAAATGTTTCAGCATCATCTAAACTATTCCACTTCTGTAAGTATGCTGGTTCACCATTCTTCTTTAACTTAAGTCCATTAGAGAAATCAAATCTAGGGTCTTCTGCCATATCTTTTTCTGATACTGCAAACACGACTACTGTATTGTCTTTATCAAATCTTTCCATGATTTCTATAGATTGATATGGTGATTTTGTTTGAACTATATCACTAGAAGAAACACCAGCAAGTATCATCATCTTTCTCTTTTCTTCAAAGGTAAAAGGTGACCTATCGCCATCTACTTTGCCAGAGGTAGAAATAAACACTTTTGCGTTACTATACTTCTGCTTTAAGTATTTGTATACTTTACCATGACCAATGTGGAACGGGTGAAAGCGACCAGGATATATAATAACCAAGTCCTTATTGCCGTCTTCTAGTAAATCTGATAAATTCATACAATTGTCTCTATATTAAATTAATTCTAATTGTATTTATCATTTTACAGCATCTACTTTTAAAAGTCAAGCATTAAAAATCCCGCACAAAGCGGGATTAAATAATAAGTCTGTTTTTCACCAAAAGATACGCATCCACCAAGGACGATTTGCTTTTTGATATGACCCCATAGCCTTCTGAGCCTCTAATAACTCTGACATTATATTTGAATTAAGGACACTACGTTCTTTCTGTGTTAGTATCTGTAACTCTCTAATGTTCAGTTTTACAATCTCTTCTCTACTATTTCTAAATAAGCCAACGACTTTATTATGGTCGTTGACATCAACGTATAAGAATTTCATATCTATTCTCCTAAAAACACTACTCTCTAGTATTATTTAAGAGAAAACCTCACTATATATAGTGTGTAGTTAAGTTATAGCAGTACTTTAATGATGTAGATGGGTTACTCACTACTACATATCATTTCCTTTCTGTTTCTCACGCAATCTTTCAATTATTGATTCAGCATCCATTAACGCATCCTTCAGTTGTTCTTCTGTACTTTCAGGTGGAAGTTCATCTTTAGTTGGCTTAGCACCTTGTACACCAGCACACATTCTTCTTACTTCACTAAATTCAGGACCTAAATCAAGTCCTTTATATCTAGCACACATCTTAAGCATTTCTAACTGTTGCTTTAGCATTGTATTTTGTAGCATTATTGTTTTGTACTCCTTAGTACATGTACTACCTAATGCAATTCTTAATCTGATACCAATTGTCCATCTTTCACCTTCTGAATCATTTTTATAATCATTACTAGTACCATTATAGTAATCATTTAAATATCCACTTTCTTCATTACTGAAACTTGCGTATGGTTCTAGTGTAGCAGTTTCACAATGACTTCCACCTTGTAGGTATTCATTTGCCGCATAAGCATTCGTGCCTAGTAAACAAAAGAAAGTAACTAATAATATTCTTTTCATCTTAGTATCCTCCGTTTAACTGACGTTCTAATTCTTTTATTGAGTAAGTAAATTCACGCATACTGTCTGCTGTATTACGGATTATTTCTTCTAATGCTTGTACTTCAGCCATACTTGCTAGTTTGTAACTACCATCTCTCAATGCATAGACTATTGCTTCAAGTTTTGCAATCTGTCCAGAGAAGTTAGTCATCTCAATAAGAAGTTCTTCTCTTCCTGATTTTAATCTTTCATCATTGTTAGTAACACGAATACTTAGTTTCTCTGCTTCAGAAACAAGTCTGTCATTCAGTGCTTGCCAATTGTTTGATTGATTCATGGTTAATTCTGTAATTTCTTTTTCGTTTGCCTTTATAGTATTTTGTAAACTTATAGCGTAATTGATACTTCCGTATGTGGCGGCTAACACAGGAATTACTATACCAACTAACCCGCCTATTGCTCCAATTTTCATAATAATCCTCTGTCATTTAAAATTTGTTAATAAAAAAGTCGCACAAAGATTCATCTCTGTACGACTAGTATTTATTTGTACGTAGTTAATAATAAACTACTTACTTTCTGGTAGTTACATCATATTCTTATAGTGGCTCATCTTCAAATGTAACATCTTCGCCAGAATCAAGTGCTACGTTGAATTCTCTCAAACGTCTAATGACTGATAAGAAGTCAACAATTGTTGTCCATCTGTCAATGAAATAACCCATTGAACTTTCTACTCTACCGAATGCGTTTAGAACTTGAAATAATACACCAAGTGTGATTAATTGGTCGAAGTATGCAGGTGCTAGGACAACTAATGCTATGTTACCTACGCATAATCCAAATGCTGTTTGCCATACACCAAAACCCATGTACCAGTTGAATAGTCTATAGTAGTTTCTACGAACTGAATAGAACATAGGGAATAACATTTCAGTTGAACGTGCTGAGAAATCATCCTCAGAGAATACTAATTGCTTTCTCATTTTTGCTTCTACTACTTGATTTCTATATTCAAGTCTAGGTAGTCTCCAACCTAGTAGTAGAGATATCAAAGTACCACCAATGGATACTGTTAGTGCAACCCATACTAAGAATCCAGGAATAATTGTATCATTCCACACAGGTAAACTCTCTGATAAATTCCATAAAATAGGAAGAAATGCAACCAAGATAAGTATCGCACTAAAGAATCCAGTGAATAGACCTTGTAATGTTTTACCAAATATCATTAAGTCTTCTTGTATACGCTGTGAGCCACCTTCTATCTTTGCAGTTGAGTTTTCCCAACGTGTCATATAGTGTTTGGTGTTTGCTTCACGCCATTTGAAACAGTATCTTTGTGTTTGCCATGTGGCATAAACTGCTATTGGAGTATATAGGACTATGATTTCGACAAAGGATGGTTGAACGCCTTCTGTGAGTGTGATGAAATTCAAAAATCTACCAGCGTCCCATCCCAGGAATAGTTCCCAGAATCTGTCTTCTTGTAGTGATTGAATTACATCATAAATTTCTTTGTTCCAACTGTTGTAGAAAACTAATATTTCTACGTTGTACCAAATCATACTTAAAAGGAATGCTAACATTAGCCAAGCATATGCGGCGTATTCCTTTGTGAAGAAAAATGATTTTAACATATGATAACCTCTAATTTAATATAATGTACGACTTTAACTTTCGTACATGTATTTAGTCAATTAGTCGGTTAATCGCATGCCACCTTCAAGGTCACTACCTGTTGTTCCGTAGAAATTTCTATAGTCTGTTGCTATGGTAACTAATCCTGGACGTGCCTCGAAGTCTCTAGGATGTAGCCAATACATAGTTGCATTTGGAATTTGAATGAATAATAGTCTTAATGCTTCATCTTGTACACCTAATGATTTAAGTAGTTTCATTAATGATGATGCAGTTCTGAATGCACTACTTTCAATAGCCGCTGGAGATGCCCCATTCATACTTCCTGGTGGTGTTCCTGGACCATGAATACCGAAATAGATATCACCTATCAAGTATCGTTTATCACCTGCTAAGAACAATAACCCACATGCTGATGCACATACAGATTTATCTTTCATATAATCTGGTGTATTTTCATCTGAAGCATTAGAACCAGGCATATAAATTGTTTGACCTAACTCGTTTAGAACTTTAGTGCCTCTGACAACAGTAACAACATTACGAAGTTTCATATGTGCCGCAAGACAAGAACCATCTCCTAGATTGCCACCTGGACTTTCTAGTATTACAGTAAAGGCCGCAGGCATTAATGGTGCTATCTTCTCACAATCACCTTCTTTTACTGTACCCATTAATGAATACAATTGGTCATCAATCTTTTTGAATTCTAATCCACCTGTGTTTTCTTCTTCTTCAATTTTATTGTTTGCTTCTTCATATAGTACCATGTAATCATCGTACCATTGGACACCTTTATCTTTAATTAAGACAGATGCTAATATCAATACAATAATTAAGAAAGGATTTCGTAGAAGGTAAGATACTGCTCTTCCAAGTAATGAATCTTTTATGATGTAATTTAATATTTTCTTCACAATATCTCCTTACTCTTGACCGGGCTTATTAGGCTCGGGCTGTTGTTGTTGACGTTGCTTATCCATCATTGCTTTAAATTGTTCCTGTGTAAAGCACTGAGTTTTCGTAATATGATTCCATTCTAAATCCATTTTAATTGGCTGTTGTGGCATATAGTTTTTATACACTTCACATTGTTCCATTGTCTTAAACGGTAACGAATATATAATTGGATTACCAAGTTGTACCTGAAAAATCGATACGACAAAATGTCCTATCATTAAAACTGCTCCTACTGTCTCCATCTCATTGTCCTCCTATTGTCGGTTCATCATCATCATCATCACAAAAATTCTGTGATTGGGGACATATAGTAAATCTCTCTTCTAATGCATTGTTTTGTCTTAGTCCCGTATTTGTTGACCGAGCGGGCTCATAAGTTATGCCCTCTTTGCTACCCCTTTTTTCCTCTGGTTCTGACATATCAAACATTGGAGTAAATATGAATGATTCTGATTCACCCGTGTTTGACTTAGGATTTTGAAATTCTCCCTGTGCAAACGAGCCACCAATTGTATTCTTTAATTTTTTCATCTTTTTCTTATTCTCTTCTGTCCATTCTATTTTATAAAGAACAGGACCAGACTCTTTCTGTAATAATACAAATATCCATGGCTTATTGTCTTGGATATATAGTATTTGAACTTCTTCTTCAAACGGTAGTCCATGTACTGGCATACCTTGTAGTACCTTGATGCCTTGCCAAGTCATACTTGCCATTATAAGTGCTAATGGAATTATAATAAACGTATAAAGTTTATTTGCTTTGCTTTGTATCAACGCATACAAACATATTAGAATTAGTGCGAATAATCCTGCTATATAAAATAGAATCATCATATCGACTGTCATTTCATTCCAAAACATTTGTATTCTCCTTAAATATCGTCTTCTTGTGCTGTTTGTTGGCGCACCATTGCATCAGAGCCATGTTCAGGCTCACCAAATGTATTACTTACGTGAGTTCTATTTTTAGCACCCACAACAATTTTGTCACTTGACCAAACATCGGTGACTTCACCTTCTTTATCTAGGGTAAATCCAGGAAGCCTGACTATCTCACCTCGAGCAGTCAATTCTCCTTGCATGACGTAAACTTCTCTATAAGGATTAACATCCAACAGAGTTATAGTGTATTTAGTTGGTTCACTGTTTCCTCGTTTATTATATACATGAATGTTGATGTAGTAATCACCTGGCGCTACGCCACGCATACTCACAACCTCACGATTTAAATTTATCTGTATTCTTTCACCATCTACATACATAAAATCTGATGTTCTTCCTAAATCATCTCTGTCTAGGTGCATATTGCCACTATGTTTATTTTGGAAAGAAATAGGCGCACCCATTGGACCTTGTACCCATATATCAATATCATCAGAAGCCTCATCCGCCCATTCTAATATAATAAGAATCTCTGCTTTTGCTGGGATATCTGATTTCTTTGTGATTGGGTTGATTAGTAGAAGTGCTAATACAAATAATACTACAAAACCTAACAATGCGTTGAATAATACATCGTTAAACGATAGGTTTGAACCATATCGATTTAACATTACTCACCCTCTCCGATCATTAGTTGTGTTCTTAATGATACTGAAACAATTAGTCCGGTTAGTGTTGTTAATAGAGCAGTTGCCATACCACTTGCTAACTGTCCAATGACATTTTTCATGCCTTCTACATCAGTTGGGTCGATAGATGCAAGATTTGAACTACCAAGCATAAGGATGAAACCTAAAACAGTTCCCATCATACCAATTGCCATACAAGTCTCTGCAACAAACCAAAACTTCTCATTAGAAGATTTGATATTCTTCATTAACTTATATCCAATTCGCATACTAGTTATTAACCAGATTGCTATTAGAACAAATGAAATATATGTTTGGTCATTATTGAGGATGTACAAATGCAATTCGTATACATACGAGGCGACTAAAATTATTACTTGCAGTACAAAAAATAACCACCATTGTAGAAATGCTTTTGTCATAGTGTTCTCTCCCACTTTATCATTTTGTTTTATCTAACTATATTTATCATATAAGCCCATAAAGAAAAAGCCCGTCATTAAGACGGGCTTTTAAAGTAAAGTAAAATTTCTGTTCAGATTAGAACGTAAACTTTACTCCTGCTGATACAGTGCCGTCACTACCCGCAGTCTTGGCGTAAGAATACGTCATGATGCCGCGATTTAACGCAAGAGTATATGTGTTCTTACTGTTTAGTTCTACAACTTTAGCAGAAAGGTCGCCCATGGCAACTTTCATACCTTTGACACTTGTTCCGTTTGTAGCAGTAGTCATAACACCCAATAATGAATGTTTGCTATCACCAATTTTCGTAACACTTGCATCATTGATTGATGCATTTGCTAATGAAACAGTGATACCTGCGACTTCTAGTCCAGCATCCAAGATTGTGTTAGTTCCAGTTGTTGTTTTCTGATATGAACCACCAACGTCAACACCAGCAACATTAATGTCACCAGCAAGTAAACGAGCAGAGTCAGTTAGGTTTTCACCTGAAAGACTAAGAGGTCCCATATCTGCACTTGCACCAATCTCTGTTGATTGATTCACGCCAGAAGGCGAGTATGCTGAAACAGTTACACCTGCAATAGTAGTTGATGCTTTCATTCCCATTACGCCATCTACTTTACCAAGTCTAAGGTCGACAATAGAAAGTGTCGTATCAATGTATAAATCGCCTACAGTTCCAGTTTCATCAACTTCTGCTGTAACTGAACCATGCTCAGTTTCAAAACCCACAACTACTTCTAGTGATTGTGTGTATGCGCCTGTGTCAGTAGCGGTGCCTTCGTATGTACCAGAAACAGAAACACCTGATGTGTCTGCTTCGGCTTCATCTGCAAATGCGATATATGGCGTTGCTAACAAAGCCGTACCCACAATTGCTGTTCTTAATAAAGTATTCATAATTCTCCTATAGTTAATTTTATACTAAATTTGATTCCGTTAAGTCTGAGAGGAAATCATTCTCATCAACAGTAAGAAAATATACCAGAGATTACCACACACGAGTGCCTGGTAACCTCTCTTATTCATTACTAATTATTAATTATAACATGTTATTTATGTTAAAGTCAAGCGATAATTTGATTATTTTATAAAAAAATTGCTTATTTTACTGTTTTTGTAGAGAATTTACCACATTTACAATGTCACCGACAGTATCTATGTTCTCTGCTAAATCATCTTCTATTACAATGTTGTATAATTCTTCGATTTCGTATAGCACTTCTACGGAATCAATGCTATCCGCTTTCAAATCATTCTTAAGATTTGATTCTAGTGTCAAGTCGCTTTCTTCCCATTTTAAACGATTTGCGACTACTTTCATTACTTCTTGTTCAATTGACATATTGCTCCTACTATACTGAAAAACTTGAGCCACACCCACAAGATGTTCTTGTGTTAGGGTTATCGATTGTGAAACGTTCACCTTCTAGGCTTCTAACGAAATCAATAGTTGCTTCTGAAAGATACATGATACTCATACTATCCACTACTAATTTAACTTCATTTGTTTCAATAACAGTATCGTCTTCTGCGATAGCATTTTCAAAACCAAATCCATAACTAAAACCATGACATCCGCCACCTTGAACGAATACTCTAAGTGCTTCCATCTCTGCTTTATCTTCTACAATAATTTCTTTAACACGTTCTGCCGCATTCTCTGTAAAAATCATCTTTATTCCCCTCTAGTGGTCAAATTCAATGTGGTGAATTCCTTGTTCTACTTCGTATTTTTTATTTGATGCCTCTTCGTGTAGATGAGATATCTCATAAAATCTGTTAATCAGACCAATTGCAGTCTTGTAATTGTCATAAGTATCAATACTTTCTTCTATTTGTTCTGTAATAAAGGTAGTATGCCCTTTTAATTCAAAAATGAAGTTCTCAATTTCGTATTGTTGGTTTGCTCTAGTAAGTTGTATTCTTAAATCAGAAACAAAACTTAAATCTTCTGGAGTTGTACCATCACGAAAGTCCCATTCATGACCATTAGTCTCTAAAATGTATCTTGCTCGTAAGATAGGGTCGACCAATGTATTAAAGGCTCTATGTGCGAACTCTTTATGGTCTCTACCGATGAATGAAGTATCATCTTTTAATAGATTTAGAATCTTTTTATAGTGCGTAGAGAGGCTTCGGATACTAGTTCCTTGCTTTTCTTCGATACCAAAGAATTTGAAATAATTCTTTTCATCTAAATTATATAATCTTTTTGTTCCTGACATAATTTTTTACCTATTTGTTCTTATATGATACAGTGTTTGTACCGATAAGTCAACCTTTATCTGAGATATTTTTCAACTTATCTGTTAGTTGTTGGTAAGGGCGTAGTCGTGGGTCTGTCTTGTCATCTTCGTTGAATTGTAACCCATATCTCCAGCCATTATCTACTTTTTCTGACATCCATCTATTATGTTTCATAGCAGTTATATCAACTTCGGTCTCGCCTTCGGGTATATCATAGTTTTCACTAGTTGTAATCTCCATGATAAAGTCATCCTCTGTCCAATCTGTGATAAGACCAAGAATAACTTCTGCTTCTGCTTCAGATACACCTCGATTTAATCTAAAATCATATATGTGTTCATACATTGCTTCATCACCTAAATGATAAAGTACTGCTGTCCCATCTTCTAATGGTTGAAAAATATTTACTATTGCACTCTTAAGTACTGTAATAATACCACGGACATCGGTCTTTTGTAACTCTTCCGTCATTTTTAGTCTAATATGGTATTTGAAGTTGCTCTTATTCATCGTTATCTCGTTTGTCAGATGTTTTCATCGTTGTGCTAGTTACTTCAAATTCTTCATACTTAGTAGAGTTTGAATTTACATATAAACCAAACCATGCCGCACCTGAACCTACTAGAACTGATACTAATCCTGCTTGTTGAGAGTTAGGGTCGGGTAATAACATGAACCAATTCACTACATCATATAACAAATAGATGTACATAGAGATGAATGCTCTAGGAAAGAGTCTCCATCTGCTGAAATATTCTGGTGCAAGCCAAATCCAATTTTGCGTTTTCTTTGTCATATCTATATCCCGATTCGTTTTCTATATGTATTTATCTTTTAAAAATGCGAATGGTCTGGTACACATTGATTAAGTCTTAAGAAAAGGGAGTTTTAGACGTAAGTTACAGTAACTTTGATATCACCAGTAGTAGCGCCATAATGTGCTAATGTACACTTAATTTCTAGTTCAGGTACACCGGCATAATGATAATCTGGATTTGTTATGTATGAGCCAGCAGATTCTAAGTCATTTTCATCGATACCTTGGAATCTATCTGGGTCTGAAGTTACACCTACTTGTAATGATGGAACACCACCTGCATAACCTGCCAGAATAGTTGTGACTTCTACAAGAACACTTAATACTCTTGAGTTGCTACTAATTCTACCTAATGTGACTGTTGATGTGTTACCAAAGCCACCGACTGGTGTAGTAAATGTGTGTGATAATGAGTTGGCATCTGTAGCCGCACTATCTTGGTTAGCAATTAATGTCCATGAAGCACCAGAATATAGATATAATGCCCATTCACTTTCACCGGAATCAAGTACATGTACTTGGTCACCTGTAAGAGCAGAGGCGTTAAGTGCATCACGTGCCGCAATATCTGCCACAACTGTAATACCACCAGCAGTACGAATACCTTTTTCAACATTTAGACCTAGAGCATATGAACCAGAGTGACCTGAAATAATACCATAGTCTGTTGTTGGAGTTCCTACTTTATCAGTTAGAATAATTTCACCACCATCAGAACGTGTCAATAATAGTGACGCACCGGATGCCGCGGCATATGATGTACCTAATGATGCTACTCCACCATTACCAGCAAAATTGTTGTTGTTTGAGTCTGCCGTTCCATTTACAATAGTAAATGCTGTACCTTGTGAGTGTGTAATTTGAAGATTACCACTAACATGAGTTGCTGTAATATTAGGAAGAGCGGCGGCATTAATATCACCTGCCATATCTTCTGCAATACCAACTGGTATGCCGTAAGCGGCTTGTCCAGCAACACTAGTAGAAAAGTTAACTGTTCCACCATTAATACTTGCACTAAATGGCACATAGCCACCAACAAGACCGTAAGCAGAACCATAAGTTGATGCATCACTTGTAATTATATTTGGTGCTGGAGTTGATGATGCTACTACCTTATGAGATGAAGTCAAAGCGTTAATATCGGTGACTGCGTTTGTTATTGAAACAACACCACCTGAATTTGTTACGAATAATACATCTGTTTCATTAATTTCTAGTTTATCAGCAGCCGATGCCGCACCGCCAGTAACTGAGCCTTTTGCAATACTAGGAATAGCATTCGTTAATTTTAAGAATACCGCAACTCCAGTATTTGTTAAAGTTAAATCACCGCTCCCATCTGTTGTAGGATAGATGAAAGCACCTGGTTGACCAGGCAAGCCAGGAACGAAATCAACGATTCCATTTGCTGGTCTTAATAAGAATTTGTTTGGACCTGGACCAGCATGTGTTACTGTGCCCACTAATCTTTCTATATTTGCCGCATCTGATAGTTCAAATATGTTAGTATTTTTGTCAATTGCAACTACATCGCCTGCATTAAATCCATGAGCAACTTGGTCTAACATGTAGTTCATTTGTGGATTTAAATATTGAAAACGAGAGTTGACGTTTGCATAGAAGTCACTTGATGCAATACCCGTAGGTAATGGGTCAATCATTGGATGACCATTTTCATTAATCTGGAATATAACTGCACCACCTGGAACTGTAAAGATACCAGAACCTGTTGAACTTCTAAATGTGTTATAACGAAGTCTATCTTCTGCTTTACATATAACAGTCGTTGCTGTTTTTGATGTGATACTAACAATCTGTAATGCACGTCCATCTGTTGCACCAGCGATATAATCACCAACTACAATGTCGAATCCATTAAATACTTTGGGTGTTCTTGTTAAGTGCGAACCATGAGCAACTGGAGTTACAGTCATAGTAAGTTCCCAACGATATGATTTTGGCTGAGAGCCACCAGACCACCAAAGGTCTCCTAATCCGTCATCATGTTCCCATAGTGCATCAGATACTGATGCGGTAACACTGACAGAAATAACTTTTGCTGGAACATTTAAATCTATCGCACTTGTCTTGTTGATTGCCATCTTTTAACTATCCCTTTACACTGTTGTAAACATTAACCATGCGTGAGTTGTTGTACCGAAACTTCTTGAAGAACCAGTATCTGCTTCTCTAAGTTTCAGTGTCATTTTAACCGAACCAAAACTACCAAATGCAATCGGGCTACCTGATGAACCGCCACCTGTTACTTCTTTCGTAGTCATATCGCCACTCACTGGTTTGATAACATATTTGTTCGCGGAATATGCATAACCATAAACCATGATGCCTGCTGGTGGATAAGCAGTACTACTGAATGTTATATCAACTGTTCCGCCAGTTGCAGATGTAATTGTCGCGGCAACTCCTGAAGTCGTATTAGTAATTGATGTCAAGTTTCCGTTCGTTGCGTAATTTAATTTGAAGTATTCTATTGTTGCGCCAGAACCACCACCGCCACCTGCTGGTGCGGCTGGAGCCCATTCACTATCTGCCTGAACCCATGTTAGAACATCACCATTTGAAGGCGCACTTGTAGTTGTATCTACGTCTGATAAATCATCTATTGCTGAAGCACCACCACCTGATACAGTTGCCGCAATAAAGGATGTGCCATTCCATTTTAAGAATTGACCTGATGCTATTCCAGAAGTATCGACATCTGTTAAATCGTTCATTGCTAGAGTGCCACCTGCTGCCGCTGGTGCCCATCTTGAGTTTCCATTATCCCAAGCAAGAACTTGTCCGTTCGTAGGAGAAGCAGTGTGTACATCTGTTAATCCACTTAATGCAGAATTTAATGAAACAACGCCAGAGTTAATTTGTACACCTGTGCCGGCTGTAACTGGGTCACCATCTGTAATTCCGTAGCCAGAAAGTGTCGTAGGCTTATATGTTAATGATGCGAATGTTTGTGCTGGAACTGAAGTTAAATAACTTGAGTCATTAGTCCATTGACTGATTGCACCGGACTTATTTGTAAATGTTGTAGTACTAGATGCTGTTACACTTCCACCACCTGCATTTGCAACCCAGGCATAATCCGAACCGTTCCAAGAAAGAACATATCCACTTGTTGGGTTACTTTGATTTAAGTGTGAGTCAACACCCGCTAAAGAAAGTCCATCTGTAATTCCATAGCCTGCTAGTGTCGTTGCACTATTTGCCAATTCATTCCAATTGCCACCATGTGCAAAATACATAGCACCGTCTGAATGACTGTGTGCCATTGCACCATGATAAGTTGATGCACTTGGGAATGCTCCTTGGTTTGCATAATAGAAAGGAATAACTGCTGTTGTCGTAGTTACTGCTCCTCTACTAATTACGTTATCTAATGTGTCTGATTCCGAAGTAAGAAATCCAGAGCCATTTGTAAGTTGATTAGTGTTAGTAGGTATTGTAGGCTTGCCACTAAGTGAAGCATATGCTCCATCAAATGCGTCTGAAATTCCATAACCAGCGATTGATGTCGGCTTACCTGTTAATGAACTAAACGATTGTGCTGGAACTGAAGTAAGATAACCAGTATCGTTAGTCCATTGACTATTATTACCAGATTTATTTGTAAGTGTTGCTGAACTAGATGCTGTAAGTGAATCTGTAATTCCATAACCAGAAATTGTCGTTGGTTTACCTGTTAATGAATTGAATGTTTTGTCAAATGCATCAGTAATTCCGAAACCTGCAATTGTTGTTGGTTTGCTCGTAATGGCTGCCCATGCTGGTGTTCCAGAATTTGCAATCCAGTCATAATCTGAACCATCCCAACTTAGTATTTGTCCTGAAGTCGCTGAGGCTTTATTAATATGAGTATCAACGTTAGCGTTATTATAATGAGCCGATGCTGTGTATGATATAACACCAGTTGAGGCATTATAACTTAAATCGCCTGTAACACTAAGGGCACTTCTTACTCTTGTATCTGTATAGTATTTGTTTGTACCTTCTGCAAGATTTGATGTTGTTTTTGCCGAAAGTCTAGTATCAAAGTCAGTATTGAATGATGTATAAACTGTATCATCATTTTCGTCAGTTCCTGGTGTCCATGTAGAACCATTCCATTTTAAAACTTGTCCAGTTGATGGGGCGGTTGATGCTACGTTTGTTAAATTACTTAACTCTGCGTTAAGTGATAATACACCAGTTCCATTATTATATGATAATCCTGTTGTTGCTGAAATTGAAGTTCTTGCATCTGCTGTTGTAAAGTGAGCGCCAGAGGCACCATTTGATACCCATGCGTAATCTGAGCCATTCCAACTCAATACATAACCACTTGTTGGATTAGATTGATTTAAGTGAGTGTCAACATTACTATTTGCATAAGCACCATCAGTAATTCCATATCCTGCAAGTGTTGTAGGTTTACTTGTTAAGTCTGCAAATACTCCACTGAATATAGAAATTGATGAGTTAGTCCAATCACCAGCACTATTGTCATATGTTAAGAATTGTCCATCTGAAACTCCTGAGACTGTCACATCTGCGAAATCGTCAAGTGTTAATGCGCCTAAGTCAACATTGTTACCAGTTGATATTGTTAAGACTGAACCAGAAAGTGATAATGTCTGTGAGTCTGTTTCTGATGTTAAATATCCTGCATCGTTAGTCCATTGACTAATAGCACCAGATTTATTTGTGAAAGTTGTTGTACTTGCACCCGTTACATCACCGCCACCATCTGTAATACCGTATCCAGCGAGTGTGGTAGGTTTACCACTTAATGAAGCAAATATTCCATCAAAGTGAGCGCCTGTCGATTTCCATTTAAACGATGTCGTGCTATGGTCATAATATAGTACCATGTTGTCTTCACTGGCAGTTGCGTTCTGAACGCCAGATAATGAACTGAATGCTTGTGCTGGAACTGAAGTTAAGTAACCACTATCATTTGTAAATGATGAAACCGTAGTTGGTTTACCAGTTAGTGAAGCATATGCTCCATCAAAGTGTGCCGCGGTTAATGTAAATTCTGTACCAGTAAGTGTTAGTCCAGAGCCTGCTGTATATGTTGTGTCACTATCAGTTGATGTAACCCAAGCGTAGTCAGTGCCTGTCCATTTTAATACTTGATTGGCAGATGCTCCACTTACATTTAAATGTGCATCAACATTACTATTCGTGTATGCATCTCCATCTGTAATTCCGTATCCCGCTAATGTAGTAGGTTTACTTGTTAGTGAAGCGAACGTTTGTGCTGGAACACTTGTTAAATAACTTGAGTCATTAGTCCATTGACTAATATTACCAGATTTATTTGTAAACGTATCTGTACTTGATGCTGTTACACTACCACCACCGTCTGTAATTCCATAACCAGCAAGTGTTGTTGGTGTGCCTGTAATATTTGACCAAGCATCATTCTGTGAGAACGTAATTACACCAGTTGATGAGTTATAAGATAAATCTCCTGAGACTGAAATAGCGGCTCTTGCCGCAGAGTCTGAATATCCACCGCCACCTTCGCCTGCTGATGCTGGTGTCCATAAACTTGTACCTGAATTCCAAACTAAGTGTTGCCCATTTGCTGGTGCGACACTTGACATATCTGATGCTGATGATAGTACTGAACTACCTGCACCTGCAACCCAATTAGTTCCGTTATGAGTTAGTACTTGTCCACTTGTGCCTGCAATTGTTAATTGGTCTGCTAATACGGCAGTACCTTGGAATGTTTCTGCGTAGATATCATTAAATTTATATGTTGGTGAACCTACGTCATATATATTGTTTGTAGCAGGAAGGAAGTTCGCATCAGTTCTATGATATTTTGCATTTCCCTCTGCTTTAGAATATACATCTAAATTTGTTCTTGCTGTGACAACATTTGATAAGTTGCTTAATGTTAGGTCTGCACCAGCCACGCCTGCGGCAATACTATTAACAAGTGTTACTGTTCCAGAACCATTGTCTGTTATTGTAAGACCTGCACCTACTGCCAAACTCTTAAATTCTAGAGCATGTGTTCCAGCATTTTTGGCACTGAATAATGCTGTGCCAGTACCTAAGTTTGTACCTGTTTGTATTGTATCTGTGTTTGTAGCCGCTAATATTAATCCACCAGTACCATTATCGGTAATTGTAAGATTATCGCCGCCAATTAATTTCTTAAGTTGAAGTGTTGTACCTGCATCTCCGAAATGGATTGCGGTACCTGTTGCACCCATATTCTGTATTGCTGTAAAACCTGAAGCACCCCCGCCACCAGAATTTGCAGTATTAACAAAGGCACCCTCACTAACATCATATTGTAGTATTTGGTCTTCTGCTAAATTGCCAATAAGTTTGAATTGTGGCTGAAATGGTTGTGCATTAATACTCATGTCTCTTCCTTATTAGTAATTCAGGTATATCTTTCCTACGGTTCCTGCAGTAGCAAAGTCTGTAATACCCAATGATGTTCGGTCTAATGATGCTCTCAAATATACTAAATTTGCGATGAAAGTGAATCCATCTACTCCGGTAAATCCATTATAGTCTTTGTATGGTAGTCCGCCAAGTAGGATATCAAACCAATCTGATTCTGTTGGTGTAGTTGCTAGTGTTCCTTGGATTTTAACTCTGCCTTTGAGAGCATCACCGTAAATTGCTACTGTGTGTACACCATCAGTAAAGCCATAATAAGAATCACCTGGTACTGCTACACCAGTAGTGTTTAATTCAGTAGCGCCTGTTAGTGGTAGTAGAGTAGTTGTTTTACGAGCCATGTGCTATCCCTCTTAAATTTTATTAGTAGTTAAAGATACTTCTTCTATCTCTTATTTATCTAATTCACTTATAAGGACTGCCTTAGAAATTGATTTTATATTCTCACCAAACATAAAAGCGAAGTATTCTACATCTACTTCATCTTT
>Ga0209815_1000544_pt1 | contig 27736 bp, 35 predicted proteins | sample CoawatmetaG00DNA_FD_187507 | JGI IMG/M metagenome (GOLD analysis project Ga0209815, IMG submission 187507) | Marine microbial communities from the West Antarctic Peninsula - Coastal water metaG002-DNA (SPAdes) (version 2) | ecosystem: Environmental > Aquatic > Marine > Coastal ...
TCCATGAACGTATCAGTGCTATAAGGTCTTTCTCGTACTTGACTGGGGTGCAATCTCCTACGATGTAACCTTGATTCATTCCTTCGCCCGTTATAGAGCATTTCCTTGCGTATTTCATTTACCTATAGTCTTTATGATGATGTCGCACATGTGATCTAAAACTCTATCACGAACAGAATCTGAATAGACATCACCAGTTTCGTCAGCAAGGTTTACATCTTCAAATACCTGCAACAAATTGGTTTGCAGTTGCTCTTTTAATTCTGATTTGTTCATAGTGTATGGTTTTTGTACATTCAAGTGATGCTGTTCTACAAAGTCCTTTATAAATTCTTCGTAAACCTCATCTTTTTCCGATTGGTTATTATCTACTCCGTAAAGCATATCACACGCTTCATCTTCAGTGGCTTCAGGTGGCTTACCGATTGGGATGCGGTGGTCATAGGGGAAGGCTTCCTCTAGTGTTCGTTTGTTACGTCCATCTGCTTTGAACCACGCTTTTATAAGAGCGTCATGAAAGCCTCCGCAGTATTTTAGCACCTCTCGTAAGTGGTCGCTATGTTCTTGGTCTGTCATTTTAGATCTTTTTTACGTGTCATAGTATCTACTTTTTCAAGCAGTTCTTTTATTTGCATAGTGAAGAACCCCTTAGCAAATATTGGGTTCTTACCTGAGTCTACTGCAGTTTGCACCTCCGCCTCTAAATTGAGAGCGTGGTTCTGCAAGGCATCGTTGATGAGCACTCGCTCCATTCCGTTGAACTTAGTCATGATGATAGTGATTCGTTTTGTGCACTCAAGTGTACGTTTTCAATGATGTCCATAGCCTTACCCATAGCGTACGCTCGTTGTTGCGTCATTGTACCCGCTGTTTGTGGGGTTGGTAATTCGATGTGCCTTACTACTGTCCCGACAAGGGTGTAGAATTCTTCACGTCTTTGGATAGCGTTCGCCATCTCGTTTGTGTGGTGTATCTTGTCTTGTAACGTCATAGTACTTTATTTTATATTGTTATAGTTTTTGTACACTCAAGTGTACATTATTAAAATTCATCTTGCATATCTAACATGGCTTGTTGCATTGCTTCTAATTCTTCTTCGTTCATTGTATTATATCTTTAGTTACTTGCATTATAATTGCCGTACTTATTGCGATTACAAATATATTTACTAATGTCATTCCGCTTGTATTTATTATGTTAATTAATGTTATTTATTTTTGTAGATGAAGTCGTAGATTAAAGGAAAAACTTTCCCTATCAATATCAACACACCTCCGCTAATAGAAATTTGCAGTAGTAAATATATTACATTCATCTTAAAATAGATTTTGTACGCTTAAGTGTACAATTTATAAAAAGGCCTTTTGAATACTTGCTTAGGTATTAACTATTACGCTTCGATCAATTCAACTAACTCGATATTAGCAAGTTCTTTCTTAACTTCCAACTCATTAAGTAAGGTCTTTAAGTGCTCAATTATTTCAGCTTCATTCCCATTAACGTGAGCTTCTAATTTCTCATCAAACCTTGCACCACCTCCACCGATTTCTTTCGATATACTAAAGGTGTATAACGTTTTCGGTTTCTCGGTTGGTTCAGGTTTCATATAATCAAGTAAGCCTTTAATCGATGCAGTCGGTTCATTGCCGAGCGATTCGATATATTTTTCCGTATCTTCAATCGGTATCTTCGAGGCATTTTTCAGTTGACCAAAGAACGTATTACCCACCCCATACAAGGCCGATAATTCATCCCTTGTGATTCCTACTAATTTCTTATTAGCTTTCCAGTAGGCGTAACCTTCTAAGATTAGTTTACCCATCTCGATTTGAAGATAAAGGCTTTTAATTGTGCCCTTGTTTGCTCTTGCGCTTAGAGTTTTTACTTGCTTCGCGCTTTTGTTTAATACTGTATTCATAATCTAACTATTTATATAATTCGTCCCAAAGTTTGGGGTTCGATTTTACTGTAGCCATTTGTCGCTTTTCAGCAGTGCGAAGGTTCTCGCGAGTCCTATGTCTATTTGTACGCTCAAGCGTACATTTTTTATCTTGTCAATTCGCGCCCTTTCGCCCGTCTTTTATTTCGCCTTGCATCTTTTCGCTCGATACTGAAACTATATTTATCATGTATCGCGTCCGCTTTGCGTTTACTGTCCGATGCCCTACGTTTAGAGTTCCGCTTGATTGACATAGGTGGGTGATTTCGCCACGTGTCGGTAGGTCGCTTACGATTCCTATGCTCTGCGTCACCCTTAATATATTTTATCGTTTCATTAATCATATTGCAAAGATGGGGTGATGACTTTCGGCTATCCTAATAAATACTGTTAACAAATGTTAAAACTGTAACTAACTGATTACCAAACAGTTACAAGTGTTATTTGGTTAACTCCTTAACAATCAGCGAGTTAGCAATACTGGACTGAAATCTCTATTTATACATAGAACCCCGCACACACATAACGCGCGCGTGAAACATAAATAATGAAAAACCTAATCATAAACTACTGATTACCAAGCATTTACAAATTAACATTTGTTAGCATATCGTAACTCCTTGATTGTCAGTTAGTAAGCACTTCTCAACCCCATCTATACTAACACCCCACAATCACTACAAAGTCGCTTAGAACGGCTTAAAATGGCTCGGTGTTAAAATATGTTAATAGCATATCATTGTAAGTTATTGATAGTCAAGGCATTAAGACTTATCAACATAAGATTGTTAATAACTACGTTTGGTAGTTCATTGTAGATGTTGTATCACGTACTATTTAGAACGAGTCTAAATAAGCTATATAGTAGATAAGGTGTACTATTAAGAATGATTCTAAATAAGGTAATGAATAGTCTATTTAGAATGAATCTAAATAAGAGATAAGAGAGCAGTAGGATTGTACCTACCTTTCAAGTTCCTATCTACTAACGACATACAATTGACTACCTTAAGCATAACATTAACTAACAACCTCTAACTTACTGACTATCAACTACATACATGTACTATATATATACATATCAACCAATACTTTAAGTGATGTACCGTAACTCTCTCATAGTCAATGACATACCATCTATTACATAGAGTAAGCCTTTAACATATCACAGCTAAGTCATTCATAATCAATGATATACCATCAAAAGCTGAATATATACGCGAAAAAAGTCTAAATAGCGAGGGTACGGGGTTAAAAAATGTTAATTTCGTTTCAGGAATCTAGCGCCCTCAGATATATATAATCCCCATTCTAAACATTTCTCATATTTTTTTTCACGATCGCTTCATTTTAGCATTTTGCCATCATTTTTACCAAGTGCGCGCGCTACATTTACTTAAACCTTTACTTTAACCTAACCTTGTAAGTGATTGACTACGTGAGGATTAGCCCTTATAGTATAAACCTTTCAAAAAGACTTGACTTTTCAAAAAAAAAGTGGTACCTTAGCAGAGTATTTAGCGTCTTACGGACCAAACGACTCTAGAGTGTATAGGCACTCCGATCTTGTTTTTTTGTATGCTTAGAGAGAGTCTTATGACGCTGATCTAATGAATGAAGTGATATACGCCAGTACTATACATAAGACTGAGATACCTTTCTTTTACCTCTCCACTTAATATTAATAAAGGATTCTTTTAGTTATCTTTGCTTTATGATCCCCCTCCACAATAACAGAAACAAGTACCGTATTAAGAAGTATGAGAATGGTGGGAAGGAGTCATTAGCTCCTGAGTCGCCTGTAGAGTATTTACTTAAAGTTTTAGGTGGTTATAAAGGCCAAGGAGATTATCCTTCTGCTACGTTTGAAGATATTCAACCGTTATTAGATGCCTCTGGTAGCACATATGCTCAAGATGCGGTAAACAGGGGGTATGATTACCATGACAGATGGCAAGACTCTGCTAGGTACAAGCAGAACACTAGAGATTCATTGTTCCCTGCGTATGACGACTTTGAAGACAAACGATCTGATAATAGATATTTCTCTATAAAAAACAACCCTGCGCTTCAAGCTTCATTAATGCAAAGTTTAAATAGATCTAGACCAAAAGAGGGGGATAAGGATTGGGAAACAAATAGGAAAGATATAAGGAATTCATTAGCTCATGAGTTTTTACAAAGGACAGGTGATGAGTCTCTTGACTCATATTACAATGACTCTAATGATGGACCATTGTGGTATAAAGGACGGGGAAAAAGTCTAAAGAAAAAGCTTAAAAAAGCTGGGGTAGATATACCTAGGGTTAAAGGGTTGTCAAGACATGAGGAGAGGTTGCTTGTAGCTAATCAAATGATAGAGGAGTATCAAAATGAGTCTGTAGACAGGGTTTTTGATTACACACGTATGATGGGGGAAAGAAATCCTTTAGATATACAAAAAACATGGAAAGCTTTAGAAATGCCTATTCCGTGGAGGCCAGGTAGCGAAGGCGAAGGTGAGCAAGCTCGTAACGCGTCGGGAGCAGTTGATCATAGGTTATCTGAAAAAACAGGGTTTAGCGTGGAAGGTAAGGCCTCCCCTTCCTCAAGGCTTTCAATCTCTAGAAAAATTAAGGATGGTAAGCTTAGTTCACCGCATATAATGGGGTTACCTACAGGATTCCAACAATCTTGGAAGCCAGGGGCTGTTAGACTGACTAAAGACCCTATGCAACTAGAGAATACAGCATTACATGAAAGAGCGCATCAATTAGACTTGCCGAGACAAGAGTTTAACTTCATGGAAGACACTATATCAGATGTGACTAGAATCGATAGTCCTGAATCAGAATACAAGGAATACAACGATTATGTTGCTATACCTTCGGAAACAAACGCAAGGATACACATATTAAGAAAGCATTTATTCTCTGCTGGTATAGATGTATTTAATAAGTCTGTAGACTTTAATAGTATCCCTAAAAACATATTAGATGATCTTAAAGGTACGGGTGACCTCAACGCTTTATCAGCCTTACAAGGTATATATTCAGATGAAGATATTCAAATGATGTTAAATACATTACCATAATATGCCAAGAGTACGTAAATATCATAAAGGGGGGAATATAATACCTCACGATCACCCACACGGCGTTGTAAAGAGAGAGATGTGGATACCAGATGAAAATGGAGAGTATAAAATAAAACCTACTGATTTCTGGCCTATCGTTTCACCAGAAGAAGCATTAGAATTCTTAGGACCTGAGTGGAAGCGGAATACTAATCCCCTCTTCTTACCTAAAATTACCTCTAAAGATAGTACAGCTGTTATAAACAGTAGCATCCAAGGCAAAAAAAAATTAACCCAAGGATTATGGGCTAAAGGTAACAGAAGGGTTAGCTCAAAGATAAAACCTCTTGAATCTTTACTTAAAACAATAGAGCAAGATCCAATTGATAAAGAGCTTCAGGCTAGTACCTCTATACCTACCTCTAGACGTAATACAGAGCTTATGTACAAGCTTAACGCTAACATGCGCACTGGGCAGGAGCCTGACAAGTATAAAGTTTGGGATGAGAAAGGTAAGAAGTGGAGTATGAGGGATGTGGAGCCTGAGGAGTTAGAGTACTATAGAAATAAAAATAAGATTCAAGATAGGCAGAGAATACAACAAGACTTTAAAGACGGGGGGTCGGTTAAAGAACCAGAAGGTGTAGAGGATCTACTAGCTATGCTAAACGCTCACGGGACACCCAAAGACCAAGGGGCTTTATCTAGTTTAGTGTCTGATAGTACTCAACCATCAGGATATACTCCACCAGTCCTACCTGAAGAGAAGAAAATAGAGTTAATAGACAAGCCTGCACAGATAACACAAGCACCAGACGAAGTAAAGAAAGCAGATTGGAGTACTATGTTTGCAAACCCTATGCAAATGCTTAAGTATACAGGTAAGTATGGGATGACTAGACCTACTAAAGCAGAGTTAGATGCTCAAAAGAGCAATATATACGATTCTATTACTTCTATGTTTAACCCTTCATCTTATGTAGAGGCTCTTAAACATATGGATACTAGTCTTGACTCAGCAGATCAAGCTTTATTACAAGGATTTAAAGATGGTAGGCTATCTCCTGGGGATCTATCTAACGTAGTAGGGAATCTATCTGATGCTGGGATGCAAGCTCTATTCCTTTCTATGGCGCCTATGGGGGGAAGGACTTGGGCTAGCGCTATTAAAGAGCTTAGAAGGCCCGCATTGGGTGCTCGGATACCTCAAGAGTTTAGAGGTTCTAGGTTACTAGGGCCTACTGCTGAGACTGCTACGACTGAATCTAGTGCATTACAACAACTAGCTGGTAAGAAACCTAAAGTAAAAAAGAAGAAATACGAACCTGTGAATGAGTATCAGGATAGTAATGTGGCTCATCACTCATCTACAAACTACCCTGGTGTATACCAATACCCATCGTTTATGACGGGTAGTAAGTTAGAGAAGCAGGTTTCACCTAAAGACGGGACTATAGCTAGGTCTGTATTAGAGCAGTTAGTAAAGAATAAAAACACTAAAGCTAGTGAGGCCTTAGCTGTAGAGAAGATTTTAGGTGGTTTTGATGATAAGAGGGTTCCGTATGAATATTTTAAGCAGGAACTGGCTTTAGGTATACAACCTGCTGAAATAATAGGCTCAACAGGGAGATCAAGTTACGCTAATAATGGGCTTTCAAGGTTAGGTTATAATGTTAATCCTGAACTTATTAAAAAGCAAAATGAAATTGATAGGCTTACATTTATAATTAATAATCCTGATCAGCTTGTAGGTCGGCATGATCCAAGTCAAACCATTGATCAGATTACGCTAAATATAAAGAATCAGATAAAAAAATTAAAAGAAAAATTAGGTCCAGATTTAATAGTAAATCCAAAAACTAATTTATATAAAGATAAATCTTTAGGGTTGACTAAAGAAGGGGAGAGTCACTTCCCGCGCGACCCTCATAGCTTCTGGATAAGAAGTTTTGCTTCTGAAAACTCATTAAGGGTTCTAGAGTGGCAAACGGATGTAAAGAAGTTAAAAATCCCTTCAAAAGGCATACCAGGATCTAAAGCCGCTGCAGAAGGCCTCCCACTTAAGTTTCTAAACGAGTCTCTTTTAGATGCCGCAAGACAGGGGAAGAAGTATTTAGACGTCCCTACTCTAGAAACAATATATAAGATTGAGGGGTACCAAACGCCTAATCAAGAACAGTTAGAAGCTTCAGAACATAATGTTAAGATAATAATAGACAAATACAATAGTTTTATTCCAGGAGAGGGTTATTCTACTGTTGGTTTTATAGACGATGGTGTTAATGAATTAAAGAAAAATTACGATAAGCTTAGAGATCAGATTTCTGAAGCTCCAAAAGCGCTAGGAACAGAGCAAAGGAGCTCGCCATATCGCTATTCGAAATTCTTTCATTATATACAATTATCTCACCCTGGAGCCCCTCTAGAAAGAATTAAAACTATTGAAGCCCAATGGCTTGCACTTCAAGATTTTCAAACTTATGTTGCTAGGAATTATATACCTACAGATGAATATGCATCTTCCCAGTTTTTTAGGTTTGGTGTAAAACCTACAGTTAATGCTTTAAAACGTCATATACCTGATATGAAGAAAAGCTTCTTAAAGAATTTAAATGATGCAGAACAACTAACTATAAAGAATGCTGAAGTCGCTAAAACTAAATTAAAGGAAAATCAAGAGATTGTTGAAAGGATTCAATCTGGGGGAATTAAGGTTTCCGATATGAATGAGGGTAGGTTATCTACAACTAGGGATTACAGAAACTTCCCTAAGCTATGGAGTAAAGAGTTCGGTACAGAAGTTATAAATTTTAAAGATGAGTTTGGGAATACATATAACCGTGTCGTAGTCCCAGAAAAGTTCTTCCAAACAGACCCATTTAAACCTTTAGAGATTAAGACATATAAAAAAGGGGGGTTATTAAATAAGCTTGTAAAAAAATATCAAGACGGTGGTGGTATTTTTAAAAAACTAAGACAAAGAAGAGCTGACCGAAGGATAGCTAAAACACCTGTTAGGGATGCTACGGGTAGCGAGGTATTAGAGATGCTTTCTAGTTACGGGGCTGACAGCCCTATGATGAGGGGTGAATACAACCCTAGAGAAAAAGAGATAATTATGTACAAGGATGATCCCGATGCATTAAAACACGAGCAGGTTCATGCAGCACAATACGGTCCTTTACAACGGTTAGCTAAAAGAATGAATGATGAACGGAGTGCTGCAATACAAGACCCAACAAAAAGAAAAGTATATAGAAAGCTTTCTGAAAATATATCCCCTGAAGCGTATGCAGATTTTAACATAGCTGGGAAATTAATATTAGATAGAGGGGAGGAATTTGAAGCTGTATTAGATACAGGGGTAAATGCAGCAAAAGAAAAAGGAGTTAACTTTAACGCTTCGTTTGAGGAGATACTTTCTCAATTGAAAAATATACCTTCCCCTACTAATAATATGAGAGGGTTAATGAAGTTTATGAGTAATAAGTTTACTAAAGAGCAAAGGGATTTAATCCTTAAGTCTATAAGATGAATATAAATAGAAAGCTTGTTCCAGGTATGAAGGTGAGAAGGTTCCATAACGGAGGTAAGGGTCCTGGACACCCTCATCCAGATACAACTAACTACACAAATAGCGCAGCTGAAAGAATTAACAGGCAGTTATTTAAAGAGTCAGGGGGAGAAAATAACCCAGACATAGCTGTTTCTCCAGCAGGAGCTATGGGGAGGTGGCAGATAATGCCAAACACTCAACAAGACTTACAAGATAGAGGGTTTATACCTGTAGGGCTGGACCCATTTGATGCTAACGACAGCAAGATTATGAGAGACGGGAAAATTAATTCTTTATTAAAGACTTCTTTTATATCTAATCCACCTCAACCTATACCAGAAGTTAACAAGCTAGCCCGTATATACGCATCTTATAATTTCGGTGAAGGCAATGTTAGAAAGGCTTTAAATAAAGCTAAAGAATCTGGTGTAGATATATATGGTGACCCAAGACAATGGCTTGAATACCTCCCTGAAGAAACAAGTAACTACGTAAAATATATACTTTTTGATGAATAACAAAACCAACAACCATAACGAAGAGTTCGACCAACCTTCTTTCCTCAACCAAACAAAGCTAAAAAAGCAAGAGGATAAAATAGAATCTGGAGAGACAAAATGCAATATAGACTCTCCGCATGAGTGCGAAGGTTGTGGCGCATAATACCTTATATTTGTATAAAATAAGTAGCTATGAGAATTAATAAGTATGATATGGGTGGACAGATGCAAGGTCAACCAGGTCAACCAGGTCAAATGCAAGGCGGACCACAGGGCGGCGGCGAACCACCAGAAGTCACTATGCTGTTAGAAATGTTAGAACAGTTTGGAATTCCAGATGAGGTAACGGTTGGTGAGATTAAAGGGAAACTACTAAAACGAGGTGGAGAGACTCCTGGGGTGAATATCCCCCCATCTCCTCCAATGCAGCAATAGATGGCTACTTTAAACGTAACTATAACGGAGGAAATGACCCTTAATGGTAAGGATCAGGGAAACACGAACACTCTTTCTATAGCTAGTGTAACCGCTGTGATCAATAGAATTATGACTATTGATAATACAGAAGAGGATATACTTAACTTTCAAGCAGCTCGTGAGGCTGCTGGAGCTGTAGAAGACGGGACACTACAATACCTTCGTCTTACCCATATAGGTGCGGCTAATACTGTTAACCTTAGGATTCAATCTACAGGTGACACTAAAGAATATATCGTACAGCTAGCTGCAGGGGAATCCTTTATGTTATTTAACGATAACGCTATGGATGTAAATACTGGTGGCGATATTGACGCTACAGCCTCTTTATCTCAGTTAGATACTATAAAGGCTTTATGTTCTAGTGGTGATGGGGCAGAGTTAGAGTTATTTGCAGTAGCAACATAATATGAGAGCCTTAAAGAGGTTTGAGCATGGTGGTATGCACTGGGATATTCCAGAAGAGCAAACTAGAAGAGAAAAACATGCAGAAAACGTCGAGAATAGGAACGTAAGACGTTGGCAACGGCGCTACAGAAATTATGTTAAAAGAAATCCTGAAAAGAAAGGAGATCATGCTGCAGAGTTGTACGCTACAAAGCCTTGGTTGCAAAAAGATAAAAGACAAAACCTTATGCAAGGTCTTCGGTCTAAAATGGAAAAGATAGGATTATGTCGCGATAAAGTTACAGGGGGTGTAGACCCAGATTGCAAAAACCCTACATGGTCTGGATAATTGAATAAATTCTATTTCAACCCTATAAGGAAAAGAAGAGACGCGGCTAAAGAAGCTGAGAAAACTAGATTAAATAAAATAAAAAATGAAGCTAGAAGTAATAAGGTTCAACAAAGGAAAGGATTCAACTAACGGAATATTATTTGACGTAACAAATGAAAGAAAATTTTTATGCTATACTCTCGAGGATGAGAGCCGCACCGAAAAAGTGTATGGAGAAACTTGTATCCCTGAAGGAGAGTATTGCCTCGGTTTTAGAACTGTGGGTGGATTCGATGCCAAGTACGCTCACAGGTTTGCTGATATACACATGGGAATGCTTCATGTCCTTGATGTTCCTAATTTTAAGTATATTCTTATTCATTGCGGTAACACTGACGAAGATACTGCGGGGTGTTTACTATTGGGTGATACGCAAGAAAACAACAACATCAAAGAAAACGGATTTATAGGGAAAAGCACTCACGCCTACTACAGAGTCTATCAAGAGGTTGCAGAAGCCTTACAAGAAGGAGAAGTAACTATAACTTATAGAGACTTTTCTAAAGCCCTTGTGTTAGACCCTTTATCTCTTTAACCCTCAAATTCTCTATAAACTCTTTGCACTAGTAATCTAGCTTTTTGAGTTAAAGCATATCGTACTCTGTAGTTGTATTTCGTTTCTTCTCTAAAGAGATGATCTTCAAAAGTCTGAGAAGGGGTGAGTTTATCGAAATGTTTATATAGATATCCTTTATTTACCAACGGATATATAAACCTATTTTGAGTATTATTCCTATTCATAATTAAGCTTTCCGAAGCATATTTAATCGTAAAGAACTGAAGATCATACCCCCACAATAAAAACTCTACATGAGAGAAATTTATGTCATATTCTTTATTAACAAAATGCTTGACTGTTTTTAATTTCTTTAAATAATTCCTGCGGATATATTTCTTATCTTGCAAAGAGAATTCTCTAAACAGTCTTTTTTTAGGTACTTTACTTTTAGGCATAAAATATATATAATCATGCAAGATATGACTTTTTTAATGGAAATACAAAAATTAGCTATAGAAATGGACCGCGTTGTTGACAAATATGAAATGCGAGACAGATTTGTATCTATATTAGTTTCTGGGTTTATGGATGAAGATGAGTACGGGGATATAAAAATGAATGCTATATATAGTTATCACTTAGCAAGTTTTCTTGAGCTAACAGAAATATTAGACTTTGTCAACACTACATTTGAGCAAGACTTTGAAGACGAAGAGTATAACTCTTTTGAAGACTTCCACAATGATGTGGATGATCTTTTAGATGAGATGGATATAGAAACTGAATAAAATGGAAGGAATTATTAGGAAAATTGTGGTCGGAAGAGACCCTAAAGATGGTATGGCTTATTATGTCGGAATGAGAGCAGGAGGAGGAAAGGTTAGTACTATAGTACAAGATGACCGCTATTTAGTTAAATACGGCAAGAATAGATACTTAGTATATATGCAAGATGACGAGGGGATACAAACGTTATGGAAAGCTATAGATGGTATGCCTTGTATGTTGGAGTTTGATTGTAACTTTTAATCTATGAAAACGTTTAATTTATTTGTAGTTAAAATAGATAATAGACTTAAAGATACTATTACTTCAGAAAGCGGGTTTGAATTATATATAGACGCTCGGTTTGACGACTTTAAAAACAGAACAACCGAGGGAGAGGTTATGTGCACCCCGTTTAAGTTCGATACAGGGGTAGAAGAAGGGGATACACTATACTTCCATCATCTAGTAGTTATAGGTGGCAATAACAACGGTCAGATACTTACTGAGGAAGACAATACTTATATAGTAAAGTACGATCCAGACTTTGCTGTAGGGAATCAAGCTATAGCATATAAGAGCAAAAAGGACTCTAAGATACAATGCTTAGCAGGATGGTGTCTTTTAAAGTCTGTAGAGCAAGAAGAATTAAGTCTTCAGTCAGATCTTATAGAGATAGTAGACTTAACAGAGAAGCTACCCACTAAAGGGGAAGTGGTGTACACATGTAAAGAGGCTGATGAAATAGGAGTCCTTCCTGGAGATGTAGTGGGGTTTAAACAAAACAGAGACTATCGTATAAACATAGACGGGGTGGAGTATTACCGCACCCGCGCAGAAGACTTAATGTATGTCGAAATCTAAATTTACTACCGTAAGCGCTTCTAGAAGGCTGATGCTGAGCATGGAGATCGCTATAGATAATATGATCGAAGAAATTAAAAAGCCTGTAGATCCTGAGATAAACGGATCCGCTCGTAAGGCTGAGCTTCAATCTATAAAGCAAACCGCTACTGATTGCAAGGAACTTATCATCGAGAGGCAGAGATTAGCCCAGATGGTTAAAGACCTTGAGACTAGCGGGAATATAAAAGACATAAAGGACTACTCAGGAGGGTTCGCAGAAAGATTCTCGAAATAATGGATAAGGAAAAACTAGAGAATCTAATTAGCTGGAACATGTCTCAGCGAGACCTAGCTGCTTATTTAAAATCTTCTCAAACAAACATAAGGCACTGGCTTAAAAAATACAACCTTTCTACTAATCGTAAAAAACATAATAAAGGGGCAGGAGCTGTTTCACCTGACCGAAAAATCTGCCCTTCTTGTAATTCAGAGAAACCTCATTCAGAGTTCTATAAAAGACAAAGAGGCGGTCATGACCCTAGTTCCCAATGCAAACCCTGTAATAATGCAGATAAGTTAAAAAGACAGAGGGGATTTAAACAAAAAGCTGTAGACTACAAAGGTGGTGAGTGTCAGTGTTGTGGATATAACAAATGTAACAACGCTTTAGACTTCCATCACGTTGATCCTAAAACCAAAAAATTTGGTATAGGTAAACAGAGAAGGACTAATCTAACAGATGAAATAAAAGAAGAGTTAGATAAGTGCGTTTTAGTTTGTTCTAATTGCCATAGAGAGATACACGCTGGAGTAATCAAATTGTAACGTAACTTGCAATAGTTATGAAAGCAAAAAAAAGAGACTATAAAGACGAATACAAGAAATTCCAATCAGGCGATAAAGCCAAAAAGTATCGTGCTGCATTAAACCAGATCAATAGATCTAAAGGTAACTACGGTAACGGAGACGGATTAGACGAAGCTCATTATGAAGCTGGGGGTAAAACTAGACTTCAAGCTCAGTCTAAAAACAGAGCTAACAATAGACCTAAAAAAAGGAATAGCGTATAAGCTATTAAATTTAATATATATACAATGAAATATTTTCTTATCTTCATGGCGGCTATATTGTTAGCGTCATGTTCTGTGCAAAATAAACACAGGCGAGCTCAAGCACGTAAGTACAACCAATGTTGGTGTATAGATCCGTGGGTAGGTGCAGGGGAGTGGTGTTGTGAAGGAGCAGCTCCAGAATATATGGCCCCATACAGACATAGGAAAGGTTTTGTTAAAGCTAAATTTTAATAAGATGGCAAAGTATAAATGTAGTTGTTCGGATCGAGAAGAAGAGATAAGCAAGGTGACAATATCGGTAAAAGACGGGGAGGTAGTAAGCTCCGCTCAATGTCCTTGCGGTAAAACCATGGAGCTGTCTGAACCTAAAGTAGGATTCCCTTCTCTCGGTAGAATGAACCGTAACGGTAGTAGTTATTAATGAGTGTCTTACTAGACGTAAAGGACTATGAAGAACCCGCTGTTAAGATTTGCCCCAACGGTACGGAAGGTGAGATTATTGAACTCGGTGGGTTACTCATTTGCCTTCCAAAAAGGCCGTCGAAGAAAAACATTTTCGGATATAAAGAACCAGACTCTATGCAAATGTGGAGCAGGGTACCTATGCCGCAGGAACTGTCTCGTATTCGTTCTATGGATGAGTGGGAAGAAATGCCTAGAGAGTTCCGAGCGAGGTTCAATACATATATCGAAGAAGAGTTTCGGCGTAGGCGTGAAGGTTTTTGGTTTTATAACAACGGTACACCTACATATATTACGGGGAGGCATTATATGATGCTCCAGTGGACCAAGCTAGATATTGGTTACCCATACTTCTTAAACTTTCAGAAAGAGATATTTTTACATATGGCGGCGTGTGAGATAGACCCTAGATGTATAGGTCAGCTATACACTAAGTGTCGTCGTAGTGGATATACAAACATCTGTTCTGCAGTACTAGTAGACGAAGCTACGCAAGTAAAAGAAAAACTCCTAGGGATACAATCCAAAACAGGTAAAGACGCCCAGGAAAACATATTTATGAAGAAGGTGGTTTTTATGTTTAGAAACTATCCTTTCTTTTTCAAGCCTATACAGGACGGTACAACAAATCCACGTATGGAGTTGGCTTTTAGAGAACCTTCTACAAGAATCACTAAGAAGAATAAAACCTCGCAGATGGGGGAAGCTTTGAATACAGTTATAAACTGGAAGAGTACAACTAATAACGCATATGACGGGGAAAAATTACACCTGTTGTATCTAGATGAAGCAGGAAAATGGGAAAGACCTACAGACATAAGAGAAGCTTGGAGGATTCAGAGGACGTGTTTGATCGTCGGAAGAAAAATCGTGGGGAAAGCCATGGTAGGAAGCACAGTAAATCCAATGGACAAAGGGGGAAGTCAATACAAAGACCTTTGGGAGGATTCGGATCCTTTGACCAGGAACAAGAATGGACGGACTAGAACAGGGCTGTACAGACTTTTCATCCCTGCATATGACTCTTTAGAAGGCTTTTTTGATAAATACGGCTTACCAGTCATCGAGGACCCTGTAGAAACTATAGAAGGTATAGACGATGAATATATATATTTCGGGGCAAGAACTTTTTTAAAAAACGAGAGAGAGTCTTTAAAGAACGATGCGTCGGAGCTTAACGAAGTGGTACGACAGTTCCCGTTTACCGAGGATGAAGCCTTTCGAGATAGCATCTCTGGTAGTGTATTTAATATCGGGCAGATTTACGAGCAGATAGAACATAACGACGAACTTTTCCCGAACCCTGTAGTTATAGGTAATTTTACCTGGAAGGATGGGGTAAAAGACACTGAGGTTGTATTCAACCCTAACCCTCAAGGTAGGTTTAAGATTGCCTGGATGCCACCTGCAGACTTCCGAAACCAAAAAAGAACCGAAAGAGGAAAGAGGGTGGCCCCGCACCCAAACTATGGGGTAGGCGGAGTAGACTCATACGATCTTGATGCTACGGTAGATGGAAGAGGTTCTAAAGGTGCTTTGCACTTATATAACAAATTCCACATAGAAAACCCTTCGAATATGTTTGTTGTAGAGTATGCTTCTAGGCCTCCTTTAGCAAAAATCTTCTATGAAGATGTTTTAATGGCTGCAGTATTTTACGGGTACCCAATTTTAATTGAGAACAATAAGTACGGTATAGCAAGGTACTTTGAGGCAAGGGGGTACGATGGGTATCTAATGGATAGGCCTAAACATTTGCTTAGCGCAAGTGCTATAAAATCAAAAACAAAAGGTATTCCTTCAAACTCTCAAGATGTAATACAAGCTCACGCTCACGCGATAGAAGCCTTTATACATGACCATGTGGGGATAAACCGAGAATCAGGTGAGGTTGGGAAAATGTATTTTAATAAAACATTAGAGGACTGGATAGGATATAAAATAGATGATAGAACTAAATATGACCTTACTATTAGCTCTGGATTAGCTCTATTAGGAGCGCAGAAAGCCAAGATTAAAAAGCCTTCTGATTTAACTGAAAAGCAATTCTTTAGGAGGTATCAAGTAATCGGATGATTTACTATATTTGCTAAATAGAAATACCATATCTTAAGGATGTACAATAACGATAATAAAAGTAAACAAGGATTCCCTAATCCGTTAGAGTCTACGGAAAAAAAAGAGGCGAAAGGATATGGTATTCAGTATGCAAAAGCTATTGAATCTCAATGGGGTAAGACTACAGATCAGTCTTCTTTAGTCGGAAAACGCAATAAAATCTTTGAAAAAGATAGAGATTATGCTATTGGAGTTCAAGATACAAGTATATATAAACAGCTATTAAACTCCCTTCAACCAAACAAAGCTGACGGAGCTTTATTGAACATGGATTACACTCCAGTTCCAATCCTACCTAAATTTGTCAGGATTGTAGTTAATAAAATATTATCTGTAAATCCTTATCCTAATCTAGAAGCAGTAGACCCCTTATCTTCCTCAGAAAAAAACGAGAAGAAAAAAAAGGTGTTGATGCAAGTTCAGTCTAAAGGCAAATTGACGGAGTTAAAAGAAAAAACAGGGGTTGTATTGGATATGGATCCAGATTCTATTCCAGACACCCCAGAAGAAGCAGAGATATTATTTGATACAAATATTAAAACAGACGGGGAGATTTCAGCTCAACTAGGCACAGAACTTACCCTTACTTGGAATAATTTTGTAGACAATACCTTTCGCAGGTGTGTAAACGATTTAGCTACTCTAGGTATGTCTGTAGTGAAAAGGTCTAATGATCCTAACGAAGGGATAAAAACATCTTATGTAGATCCCTGTATGTTTATACACAGCCATACAGAAGACCCTAATTTTGATGACCTTATATATGCTGGTCACATAAAAAAGATTTCTATACAAGAGTTAAAACGTATTTCAGGAGGAGAGCTTACAGAAGCAGACTTTGAAAAAATAGCAGAAAAGTCTAAAGGGAAAAATGGGAATGATTCTAGCAAGTATAATAAAAAAAGCTATAACGATGCTTTAGGGTTAACGGGATTTGGTTATGATGAGTATATGGTTGAAGTTTTAGACTTTGAGTTTATCTCTGTAGACTGTATACATTTTGAAGAGAAAGAAAACAGACATGGAAATACGGGGTTTTATTATAAAGGCTTTGAAGCTCAACCTAATAAAAACAGCGTATTTGAGCGCACTCCACATAAATTAGAAATCTCTACTGTCTATGGGGGGAGCTATGTGTTAGGTTGTGATTATCTATTTGGTTACGGAAAAACTAAAAACGTACCTAAAAACATTCACGATATATCTAAAGCAAGACTATCGTACTCCGTAACTGCGACTAATATCCGCAATATGATGCCTAAATCTATGGTAGATAGCTGTATAGGTTTTGCAGACATGCTTCAGTTGACTCACTTAAAGATACAGCAGGCTATAGCAAAAGCTAAACCAGACGGGTTAATTATAGATATTGAGGGTTTAGAAAACGTTCAATTAGGAAAAGCAGGGGAGCTGCAACCTTTAGATCTTCACGATATATACGAGCAGACGGGTGTTTTCTATTACAGAAGCAAGAACCCAGAAGGAGGATTTCAAAACCCTCCAGTTCGAGAAATAAGCAACAGCATAAGAAATATAAACGAGCTTATAGGGTTGTACAATCATTACTTAGGGTTAATAAGAGATACAACAGGTATTAACGAAGCTATGGACTCTTCTTCTCCAAAAGGAGATGCTTTAGTTGGGGTTCAAGAGCAGGCTATAGCAGCAGGTAATAATGCTATATATGATATAACAAATTCTGCTATGATCCTGTTCAAAAAAGTATGTGAGGATATAGTAAGATGTATTCAAATCATACCTGTAGAATCAGTTCTTTTCAAAGTTTATCAGAACGCTATTGGGGATACTAATATGGAGGCTCTTGCATCCTTTAAAGATCTTCCAATGTATAACTTCGGGGTAGTTGTTGTTAAAGACATGGAGGAGAAGGATAAAGTCTATTTAGAGCAAAACATCCAAATGGCTCTTCAGCAACAAGAATTAGACTTAGAAGACGCTATAGCTGTTCGGGGACTTAAAGATATCAACCAAGCAGAAAGGCTTCTCGTTGTTAGACGTAAAAAGCGTATGGCCTTACAACAAGAAGCGGCTATGCAAAACTCTAAGCAACAAGCAGAAATGCAGACTCAAATTGCACAGCAAGCACAACAAGCTAAAATGGCAGAGATGCAAGCGGCAGCTCAATTTGACAGTCAGAAGATTCAGATGCAATCGCAACTAGACATGAAGATGGAACAGATGAGGCATGAGTTTAAAAAAGAAATTGAAATTATTAAAGCTCAAGCGACTCTTGGATTTAAAGAAGACGATAAAGAGTTTAAAGAAAAATTAGAGGTTTTAAAAGAAACTCGTAAAGACGATAGGTTGGATCAACAAACTTCCGATCAAAGCAAGCTTATAGCTCAAAGACAAGGAAAAAGAAATGAATTACCTGAAAGCTCAAATAAACTCATTAACGCATTATTAAACGAATAAAATGGCTAGTTCAGTAAACTTAGATACTTCAGACGTATTAAATATAACGTGTAGAAAAGGCGATACTTTTTCTATTACTATTACTTTAAAAAATTCTGCGGGGACATTGCTTACATTATCTACAAGTGGGTATACTTTCTTAATGCAAGTAAAATCTAAAAATATAACTAAAAGAGGAAGGTCTAGTGTATCATCTTTAATCTTAGGTACTCCTAATGCTGCGGCTAAAGATCAAGTTAGAGTTAAATCAAAAACCAAAACTAAAGAAATACTAATACCTGTTGTATCTAGCAACAATACATTTGAAGTCCCAACACTAGACGACGTGGGGAACGTTACAATAAAGGCCTCTGCAGAAACTATGAGCAAAGTTCCTTCTGGTTCTTACTCATACGACTTGCAGTATATTTTACCTAATAGCTCTGGCTTAGATACCCATAGAACTGTTTTGAGAGGTAAGTTTACTGTTAACCCAGATATAACTGAAGCTTTTGAGGGGTAATGAGTATATCCACAAGTACATCCCCTGCTAATACTGTTAGTATTTCTATTAATGGAAACATTTCTGTAAGCTTTACAAAAAGTAGTTCATCTATATCTGTAATCCCACCAGCTGCATCTTCTACGATATTAACTGACAAATTAATCAGATCAATACAAGTGGTTGCTTAACAACACAAGAAATATGAAAAAATTATTATTCCTTTTATTTTTTTTACCTATAACGGTTTTCACTCAAGATAGCTGGGTTAAGGTTTTAATACAGCCTGATCAATACGCAGGCGAAACATCATGGGAGATATATAACATAGATGGGGATATTGTAGCAATAAGCCCAGCTTACTATTCTAATACGTATCAAGAGGATATATTCCTTTTAGATTCTGGAGATTACAATCTCGTTGTGTATGACTCTTTTGGAGATGGTATTTGTTGCGGTTATGGTGCTGGTTGGTTTGGATTAACAAATATGTGCGGATTAGATCAGTACCTTTATGATTTTGCTAGTTCATCCGCCACGGTGTTTTTTACACTCGACCCATGTGAAGCTCCTATTCCTGGGTGCATGCAAGAGGAAGCTATAAACTTCAACCCCTGGGCAAATTTACCCGCTTCGTGTACCTTTCCAGCAGCCCCATGTGATACTGGGGCGACTAATATTATTGTTCTTGTTACTCCTGATAGCTACCCTGCTGAAACCAGCTGGGATATAACGGCTAATGGCGAGGTTATAGCTTATGGCGGAAACGAGGGTAATACAGGAGTGACAATACCTACGTACACATGTGTTGGTGTAGGGGACACTCTTGTTGCAAGCATATACGATACTTATGGGGATGGTTTATGTGGTACATGTTGGGGTGGGGTAGATGGATACTTTGATGTAACAACTCTATGTGGGGACAGTATATTCTTTATTGGTGGAGTTGAGCAATTCGATACCGCTTCGTCAGGACAATATATAGTACCACCATGTATACCTCTTGTTCCCCAGGGCTGTACCGATCTAGGATATGTGGAGTATGATTCAAATGCAATTACTGATAATGGAAGTTGTGAAACTTTAGTGCAGTTAGGGTGTGTTGATGAGTCAATGTTTAATTACGATCCTTTAGCTAATACTATGGATGTACACCCTTCGTGTGATTATGACTTAGTTATTACAGACGGGGGTGCCGATGGGTGGTTTGGTAGTTGGCTTGGTGTAACCCAAGGAGACAGTATTTACGGGCCGTATCAGATGGGTCCAGAAGACGGGTATGAAGAAAACTTTAATTTAACTTTAAGTTCTAATGAAGCAGTTAGTGTTTATTTCTTTACAGAGGGTAACGCTGAAACAACAGCAGCTCAATGTGGGTTTAGACTTGAAGGGCCGAATGGTGAGGTTATGCAAAGCGGAACTAACCCATGGACAGACCCGCTCAAAAAATTCCCATATGTATACTCAGGTACACCCACATGTTTAAATTACTGTGAGCCGTTTACGTATGGATGCACTGACGAATCGGCTCAAAACTACAGTGCTGACGCCAATACTGATAACAACGCTTGCTACTACTCTGCAGGATGTATGCAAGCGGGGTATGTAGAATACTATACGCAAGGTTATGAGGCCGACTTTGATGACGGTAGTTGTAACACTTTAGCTGTATTTGGCTGTACAGATGAACTTGCTCTAAACTTTAACCCAGAAGCTAACGTAGACATAGATAGTTGCATTGAAGTAATACTTGATTGCACTGACCCTATTGCAGTGAACTACAATGAGTTAGCAAACACCCCTGATAATGAATTGTGTTTGTATGACGCAGGATGTATAGGTGAGCCTGGAGAGCCGTACTACCTAAACGATTCCTGTTACGCGTGGATAATATCAATAGATGCTTATTGCTGTGAAGTAGGGTTTGACAACGCTTGTGTAGAGCTGTACGACTATTGCGAACAGGGATGGCCTGCAGGGATACCACAAGTTTTCGAAGAGCTTAATGTATACCCGAACCCCGTAAGTGATATATTAAATATACAGACCTCTCTAGACGTGTTTACAGAGGTGTATAGCGCTTTAGGGCATCTGGTAATATCAGGTACTAAAGAAAAAAGAATTGACCTAAGAGAGCTTCCTAGTGGGGTCTATCAGGTTACTATAAACTATAACGGTAGGATTTTAATTAAAAAGATAATTAAATTATGAGTTACTTAACAAATAAGACTATTAAAAAACGTATTGATAAACTTCTAGGTAATAACGCTTCTTATCAAGCCTCTAATGTTTGCGTTAACAACAGCAAGACTAAAAGACAAGATATAAACAGGCATTGTCGTGTTAACTTTATAAATCCAATTAAGGATATAGATAAGGATTTCTATAATCAAATAATTCTACAATGAAACATATACTGGCTTTATTATTATTATTAATTTCGTTTAATGTTAACGGACAGTCTTTAAAAAAAACATTTAAGTTTGCTACGTTCTACACGGCTTTTAGCGGTGGTAACTCTATAGCAGATGACAACGTGTACTCCGTGACAAGCGGTTTACAGACAGATGTAGTTGCAACGCCTTTTGATTACTCATTTACTGCAGGTATACGTAAAATAGCTAGATTTGGGTATGAAAATCGCGCTAACGCGTTTTACAATGGAACAGAAAAATCGTATAGCGATGCTGCTACGGTAGGTAAAGTAAAAGGCTTTGAGTTTTTATTTGAAGCGGATTGGCGTAGACAACAAGGGACTAACTTCCTAGACCAAAATCATTTCCTTAGATATGTAGCTAAAAACTGGGTAACAAAAGTGGAGTATGTGCAAGACGGGTTTGCAGATGTGCAGTATTTTGAAGGATCCCAAAGAGGGAGATTAAAAATAACCGATAACCTTAGCCTTAACATAGGGGTGGCGCAACGCATATCGGAGCCATACGGCTATGACGCTCTTGAAGAATGGATGCTGTCTAACGGGAATTTACATTACACTAACCTTGCTATACAGGAGGGATATACTGTAGATGTATCTTCTAGCGAATATTACAATCCATCTGGCAATCTTGTAGCTAATAGTTCCGATGTATGGGAGCAGGTCGTTATACCTGTAGTTATAGATGACTACGTAGATCGCAAAAGAAATGAACTACCGAGTCAATGGAACCACTCTGTAGTAATTGGGTACGATTATTACAAGTACTCTAAAGACTTCTGGATGCACAGTTGGGTAAGCGTTATGCCTTACCATTTGCGGGTTGACAACGAATATTCTTATTTCGAAGCAACGGAAGGTGAGCAGTGGGTGGATTACTCTGGAGGCCTTATCTTTGGCTGGAGGTTAAACAAAAGTCTCGGAATATTTTTAGAGGGAAAATATAACAAATATTGGAACAGGGCATGGCACGATTTCTCTGTTGGACTTAATTACGTAATACTATAAAAATGGCGCAACAGATTGGAGAGGATACAAAAGTAACACTAGACCTAAAAACAATAGGTATAGGTGTAGCGGGGTTAGGGTCATTAATAGCTATGTGGTTTGCTCTGCAATCAGATATAGCTTTAGCAAAAGAGCTACCCGTCCCTGCTGAGCCAGAGATTACGCGTATGGAGTTTGATATGAAAGATCAGCTGGTACGTCAAACGATTATGAGCACGCAAGAAGATGTTATTGAAATAAAGGACGACTTAAAAAACATCGAAAGAAAAATAGATGAACTAAAATAATAATTCATGAAAACTTTACTTCTTACTTTTACGTTACTTTTGTTTTCCACTGCTGTATATGTGTCTACTCCTCCTCCTGTATTGGATGAGGGTATTTCTGTAATAGAATTTAATGCAAGTTTTAACGCTTCAAATAGCGTAAGCTGGATGGACAAGCTTAGCGACTGTAAAGGGAAAAGAGTAGATATAGCTTCCAATCCTGCTATGCAAAAAGAACATAGGATAGTTGTTGTACCTACGATTATAATATTCAACGAGGGTGAGGAAGTAAAAAGATTTCAAGCGAATATAATGATGCAGCTAGAAGCCACTCAAGACGATATACAAGAGGCTGTAGATGAAATTCTAATGAGTTCGTTTTAATTGCTATCTTTACACAACGATAATAAACACGAATAATGATAGGTCTAGGATCAACCGCATCGAAAAGCCCCACGGTAAATAAAACTATTGTACGCGATAGTTTAGTCTTGCGGCACGACTATACAAATAGGCTTGTAGAACCTTGTAGTACTGGGGCGGTATATCTTGATGAGAGTAATGATGATTATATAGATATAGGAAACCAAGCTAACTTAAATATGAGTACTGGGAGTTTTTCAGTGTCATGCTGGGTATACTCTAATCACCACTCTACACCCACCACTCGCTTTGTATTAGGAAAAGGAGACAATGCTTCTACAGCAAGTTCAACAGGGTATGCTCTGTATCTTGGTAACACTGGAACAGACTGGATTTTTTCTGTTGGAGACGGTACTGATTTCAAGACTTCTAAAACAACTGTGGAGGCAAATTACAATCAATGGTATCATGTTTGCGGAACATTTGATGGAACTGCAAAAACACTTAAACTTTATGTTGATGGGGCTTTAATTGATACTGATACTGAGACTGATATAGGGGATATAGATAATACAACTGCGTTTCAAATCGGAAGAATAGCCGCTTCAACAAGTACTACTTGGGACGGTTACATTTGCAATGTCGGTGTTTGGAAAGGAGTAGTCTTAACCCAACCTAAAGTCAAATCTATCATGCACAAAGACTACGCAGCGTTATCCGCTAGCGAGAAGACGGGTTTATCAAGTTGGTGGAATTTGGATGAACAAACAGCAATAGATGGAACAGCTGGTACAGGTGGCGTAAAAGACCACAAAGGATCTAATCACGGAACTTTAGAATAATGGCAGCGACAATACAACATATAGAGTTACCGAAAAAACCTAGGGTAAAAGATACTTCAGGGAACAACAACCACGGTAAGATATACTCTGGTCGAGCGTTAGAGTTCGATGGGGTTGAGGATCATTTGGATGGTGGCGCAATGCGAGTTTTATCTACTGGAGCCTGGACAGTTGGTGCTTGGATAAACACAAGCATCACTACTAGGCAATATCTTTCTAGTGGAGACACTCAAGCTGTTAGCTCAAATGCTATTGCTTTGGTGAATACTAAACTAGCTATATATGATCAAGACAGCTCCCCTAAAAGTTGGAGGTACGCTAACACGGTGATAAATGTAAACACTTGGTATAGGGCTCTATGGGTTTATAACGGCGCTGGTGAGCTTACGTTTTATTTAAACGGGGTCGCAGATGGGGTTGTTTCGGTTGGGACTAGTGCTGACAATCTTCAGACTAGGTACGTGGGAAGAGAATCAAATTCGGGTGGTTACAAATGGACAGGCATGCTCGCTGATTACCAAGCTTGGGATACAGCGTTTACGGCCACTGACGCCGCTTACGACTACGCCAACCCAGAATCTTTAGCGTTAAACGCTAGCGGTACGGCTTTAACCGAGGGTAACCTTAAACTATGGTACCCGATGCAAGATGGGCACAGAGGCCAGCAGTCGTATATTTTAGATGGGGCTAATACTGGACTTGCAGACACCATAGTCACAAACGGAACGTTCACTGGAATTACACAAGGTGAAAGCACAACAGGTAGCGAGTGGACGACTGAAGCAGACTGGACTATATCAGGTGGTAAAGCGTCAGTGGATTGCACTGGTTCAAAGCAGATTTTTCAATCTATACCTCTAGTATCTGGTGGATCGTATAAAATAACTGGCACAGTTGAAGATTATGTTGAAGGAACAATGCAAGTTCAGTTTGGCAATAGTCAAGTACTTGGACCTTCAGCACAAAAAAACGGACCGTTTACTATGTACGCGAACTCAACCGTGGGCACGGAGTCACTAAGAATATACGGTATGGACACCTCAAAGTTTTCTATCGCAGACATCTCAGTACAACCCATTAACGTTAAAAACCACGCGACAACGGTGTTTCACGGGGACATGACTGCTTTATGTCCAGATGTAGCAAATGCATCTAATTTTGGAAAACTATATAACACGGCTAATACAAAATTTGATTTCACGCAGGAATCAGCGGCTTTTTCTGGTGGTGATGGCTACGATGTACTAGCTAACTCTGCTTTTGTAATTCATGAAAATGATTCAACCGCCCTTATAGAAACTGATAACAGTAATACTGGTTTAGAGATAAAAAATGGAACTGCGCAGCAAGGTGGGATTAGATCTGGAGCAATTACCACAGTTCCAGGAAGAACTTATCAACTTGATGTTACGCATACCTTAACGTCAGAAAGTTGGGTTGATCAAGATCTCAGAATACAAATTGGTACTGGCGCTGGATCTTCAAACATAGTAAACGCAACTAATTCTGACGGAACTTATTCAGTTGTATTTCAAGCTACCCAAACATCTACGCATATCATGTTTGGGCCTGCTAGTACCACTGATGGTGACGCTGTAAGAATACAAACTATTCAGTTACGTGAAGTCGGCGTAGCTACAGGTTGGACAGATGCAGATCAGCAGTTAGATATCGCACAAACGGCTTTGCAGTCGTATAACGAACTCGCTTGGTTTGACGGAGGAGATAATTTAGTTCAATTGTCAGATCCATATAGCCACACATCTATTACCGTAAGCGCTTGGGTTTATCCTATACAAACATCTGCAACTGCAGTTATATTTGCAAATAGAGATTCCTCCACTGATGGGCTTCTTTTTTATTGGGCCGCGAATTTAAGTTTAGTTGCTAAATTAAATAATGAATCTATGGATTCAGGATCGGATTTAATTGAGGGTGAATGGCAGCATGTTGCGTTTACACATAACGGTAGTAGCCAAGCCTTTTATATTAATGGGGTGCAAGTAGATACTGAAAGCAATACAGAGGCTTTGAGTGTAACGACGAACGCTAGGTTGATGAAAGACTCTTACGCGAATCAATACTACTCCAGCGGTTCTATAACAGAGGTGTCTATATGGGCTGCAGCTTTAACGGCGACGGAAGTATTGGAGTTATATAATGATGGTAAAGCATTAGACGCTACCATGCATTCAAAAGCTATCGCAGCAAGCACTAATTTAAAAGGATATTTTAGAAACAATGGTTTATCTACTTGGACAGATTTATCTACAAACTCTAACGACGGAGCTGTAACAGGAACCGAAACCCTCTTAATCCCACAAGGCGTAGACGGATTGAGAGATGCACAAGGGTTTATTATGAATAAACCTGGGAATACGAGTAGTTTGAATTTAACTAATGGTAGTGATGGTCCATACGTGGACTTGGGGAGTGTTACTATTATAGCTGATGACGCGGCTGCTAGTTTTGTAATGTGGATAAAACCTGATGATATAACTAATAATTACCTTTTAGCCACTACTTCAGGTAGTGATTATATAAGAATTCTCAACGCTACGACCTTAAAGTTCGTAGCAGACTCAGCAACCGCGGATTTTACAGTGGGAGCTATTACTCCTAAGGATTGGATTCACGTAGCGTTTGTTAGGGCTGCTAATGATGGGATGACAGTTTATATTAATGGTGATTTGAGTGATGACAACGAAACTTTAAATGAACCATTTGATTATAGATATATTGGTGGTTTAACTTCAGATACTTTTAGAGGTGAAATAGACGGTTTCCTCATATATAGCGACGCGCTATCAGGACCAGAAGTACAAAAAAATTACAAAGCTACAAAAGGTAGTCACAGAAACTAAATAGAATGGCACATTACGAATTATATGTATGTTTAAGGAAAGCGGATTACGAAGCCGCAGTACCTAGCGTGTTACAACCTAAGCTTGGTTGGAATAACTACACGTACGAAGCAGATGGAGAGACTATAAAAACCACAACGGCTTATACGCCAACTTGGAAAGAAGCTGCGTTTAAAGGCAAGCTAGGAGCTCCTAGAACAAGTATAGACGGAAATTTGATTATAGTCAAAGGAGAGTTTAGTCTACGCACAGGAGAGTTATCAGCTATTATAGCTTTAGGTAACGGACTTGCATATCCAAATAACTCCGTACTAACAAAAACAGAGGTACAAACATTAGCCTCAGGTGAATTATTCACCGCAGCAGAATAACAAATGAAAGTTTGCAAATGCGAAAATAAAGATGAGTATAAGAAAGGAGGTAAGACTCCTGCATGGACGCGCAAAGAAGGTAAGAATCCTAAAGGAGGGTTAAACGCTAAAGGTGTTGCTTCTTACAGAAGAGCAAATCCTGGCAGTAAGCTTAAGATGGCTGTAACGGGTAAAGTTAAAGCAGGATCTAAATCTGCTAAAAGGCGTAAATCCTTTTGTGCTAGAATGAGCGGTATGAAAGGTCCTATGAAAAAACCAAACGGTAAACCTACAAGAAAGGCTTTGGCTCTACGTAAATGGCGTTGTAGAAAAAAATCAAAATGAAGACTGTAAAAAAAAATACAAAATTAAAAGTTTCTAGTAAAAAAGTAGAAGTAGCCCCTCCTAAGGGCTACCATTGGATGGAAGATCAAGGTAGGTATTACCTTATGGAAGGTGCTTATGCGCCTCATCCTGGTTCTGTAGAAAAAGCAATGTTTAAACTTTCCAGTCATAGCAAGGGCGGAAAATAAGACAACGTAATAATACTTATATTTGCATATAAATAAATCTTAAAATGGCTACGATCACCGCAACAATAAATCTTACTAGTCCAGACATTAC
>Ga0209815_1000547_pt1 | contig 27643 bp, 43 predicted proteins | sample CoawatmetaG00DNA_FD_187507 | JGI IMG/M metagenome (GOLD analysis project Ga0209815, IMG submission 187507) | Marine microbial communities from the West Antarctic Peninsula - Coastal water metaG002-DNA (SPAdes) (version 2) | ecosystem: Environmental > Aquatic > Marine > Coastal ...
AGATAGAGTTGCCCCCCCTTTAGTCTGAGTAGTCTTAATACCATCATACTCTGTGGTTAGGTTAAGATTGAGGTCAGGGGAATGTGGCATATCGTAAAAATTACCAAATGATACACATCCTATCTTTGGTGAGCCTGAAGGTCTAAACCTTATCCCTGAACTTTCATCATCAAAAGCCCCATAGTTGCAAGAGAATATAGTGAACCCATCATGGGCTGCGGTTCTGTAATACTCTCCTGATATATCAGAATTTATTATCTCTGTTTCATTGATACCTGTTGATTCTTCAGGGTCTGTTATAGAAAATTTAGAAGATTGGGATGCAAAGTTGTGTCCAAGAATTGCGAAATAGCCTTTATCCTCTGAAAGAAATGATTTTGCAGCACTAAATGTGAAGTCTATATCTGCTTCGCCATCACCACTTGAGGGGGTTGAAATCGTTATTGGGTTAGATGGGTTAAGGAAGCCTATAGAGGAAACATCTTGACCCTCACTTGATGTAACTCCTAACCCCCCTATTGAATTTAAATATTCACCTAGACTAATATAAAATCTTGGTGTGCCAATATTCTGATATGCCATTAATATGCCCCTCCACCACCTGAACCACTTGGAGTGGCTGTGGTTCGTCTAATTTGTGAAATTTGTCTATTCGTAATACCCACCCTATCTTTAGGAGGGTATATCTTAACTGAGTCTTTAGTATGTACTCCACCTGTCATAGCAGTACCATCATTCATAATATGTATTAACTCGTTAGCAGATACTGGAGTGCCATCACCATAAATATATTGACCATCAGATTGAGTTTTAATATTGTTATTTACTACAACCCTGCTTTTATTAAATCTTTGCTTAGAGCCTATAAGATAAGTCCCATTACGAGTACCCCATAATGAGCCATCATCCTCCCATTTCTCATTATCTAACTCCCAATAATCAACACCTTGTAGAGTAATACGTTCTCTCTCCATAACCCCATTTTGTGCTGTCTTGCAGGACAGAACCTTAAATTCCCCTACATAAGTAAATAACTCCTGTGGCATATCTGTACCATCAAGCATTATCCCTATAATCTTATTTTTATTTGCAGATAAGAAAAGATTGTCAGGGCTATTTGTAATTCTGATTGCCCCTTTATATCTCAGCTCAAATCCTTGAGCGTTCCCATCAAATAAAACTTCACCACTCCCATAAGTAATCATCAGTTGAGTATCTCCTCTGCTAAGGCTACAATATCTAAAATATCCACAGTTCCATCTTGATTCATATCAATATTAGCTATTTCTTGCTCATCCATAGTATAATGTCCTGCACCCTCACCTAAAGTTATATTACCTAAAATGTAATTAACAGTCCTAACAACATCTAATAGATTCACAGTCCCATCTGAATTAGAATCACCGAGACTCAGTTCAGGGGGGATAATTGGTAAAACGTCTACCCACCATTGAACCTGATGCCATAGCCCTGAATTATCAACAATAAGTCCATAAACCTTCCGAGAAAAGCCCTGATATGGGTTATTTTCAAAAGCTGCAGTAGCCGATAGGAACAAATCAAAAGCTTGCATTACATAAGGCTCTCCATTTTGTGATGTAAGCCCTGTCCCAAATCCAACGCTGTCAGTTAAATCCCCCTCATTAGGGTCTGTTGCACTATAGCCAATTTCAGCAGTTTCTGAGTTATAAAGGTATTTTTCAAAATAATCAACCCCTTCATTTCCTTCAAGTTGGACAATGTGTCTAAATAGACCTGTCCCTGCTACGGCATGAGAAGTTTCTGCCCCCTCTAATGGAGAAACAGAAAGGGTTGGGGCTGCAGCTTCAATATCTATGTTTATTGTGATAATCTCGCTCGTCACTCGCCCTGTCATAGAACCTTCAACGCTATACTCTACTAATATTTGGGTACTTCCTTCATTAAAAGTTCCCAAAAAGTATTCAGCCCCACCTGTAACTGTTTCTCCAAGCACAGTCATTACGATTGAGTCAGATGTGTCTGTTTGAGATGCGTCACCATCTATCGCAGTTACAGCAGGGAGGGTAATATTATATGAGTAGCCACCACTATGATTTTGGTCTTCCAAGCCACTAAGTACAGGGTCAGTAACTATAAAAGGCGTTACATCCTCGTCAGATACAACAATAGGGTCAGAATCAGTGAAATAAAAATCCCCATCTGTATCGCCTGCTCCTGTGCCATGATACCAGTCATCATGGATAGCCCCAGATATGTGATGTAATTGAATACATTCAATAGAAACTGAATCTAAATCTTTTGCAGTAGAGATAACCATAAATAAAGGGAAAGCTCTTTGTTTAATTCCATTTGATGCGTTTATCGCCCCTATATCTTGGATTAATCTATAGTCAATCCCATAAGCTTTTACGTTATTAAACAAATCTCTAAACTTAACTAAATCCCCAATCTCTAAATTGATGTACTGTAAAGGAAGTTTAAGGTTAAATAATAGGTGGTCGTTTCTGTACTGCTCTGAAAGGAATGAAGCTAACGCAATAGCAGTTCCTTTCTGCCTGATATAGTCTGATTCAAACTCTAAGTGAGCATCGGATGAGGATTCAATCCCATAGTATGGGTCAGCCCCTAAGTCATAATCCCCTTTATTGGTTGTCTTTAGATACGAATCTTTTGCATAGTCTTTATTATAAGATACAGTTACCTTCTTATGAATCTGCTCAGGCTTTGTCTTTTTAAACGAGTAGGATATAACTTCTGACTCTTTGATTGGGGTAGCCCCTGCATAATCATTAGCCACATCATATGTATCTTTAATCGCATTAAACCCAAAAGTGCCATCATTCTTAAACTTAGGAAAACACTTAGTGGATTTGGCTATGTCTTCAATCAGTTTCTTGGAGTCAGTCTTCTTGCTTACAGTAAAGCCAAACCTCCAGTCTGTTCCATCAGGTAGCTTATGTGCTAATTTTGCTTCTGTATATTCATCCACATTAATAGCATCGTGTCCAAGCTCCCTCCTAACTAAATCATAAATGATGTCAATAGGGCTTTGGATAAAATCTCCTGAAATTAAATAATCAGTTTCTACTATATTTGTAGTTGCAGGGTCATCACCATATGTAGCATTTAGCTCAGGATGGTCATCAAATGTATTTATCCTACCGATTACATTGGCATAGAAGGCATTGTTAATTAAGTTTGGTATTTTTACTAATTGGTATAAATGCACTTCATTGAATTGGATTGAAGCAGTAAATACTTCCAATACTGATAATGCTGTATAGTCGTGATGAATTGGGATTCCTATGGAGAATCCATTGTAGGTAGATACTGAATCCCATCCTCCTACTGGAGTTCCTTCGGTTAAATCTGCCTCATTTGTGTAGCTGTTTAAATCTTGAATGGTTACAGTTGATGCAGGTGAATCTATATTGATAACAGGGACTGAATGTCCTGCTCTATATGTCCAAAATGATTGGTTTACCCCAGCCTCGGTGTCTACATAAAGAGATAGATATGTGTCGCAATCAAAATCAAGGAGTATATCCTTTAGATGATATTTAATCCAAAAATATCCATCTCCATGGTCTGATACCTTCCCTTTAACTTCCAATGATGTATTTGTGTCCCCATCTGTAGTTATAGACTTAATTTTATCCACATCATCAACTTCATCAAGTGCATTGTAAATCGCTTCACCAGGATTAACACCATCATCACTTTGAATCCATCCAGTTTCAAATAGAGTCCAAGGAATATCCCCTGCATCTGCTTCATCCACAACAGATGATATTGACAAAGAAGAAACCTCTCTTAATACTTCCGTAACAACCTCACCATTCAAGGCAAAGTCTGACCCATTTGAAGCTGAAAACTGTATAGTGTTATTATCAACTTCTGTAAAATTTTCTGTATCACCCGATGATGAATCTTTCCTTATGTTTATATATTCATCATTTAGGGATATAAATAAAGGACTTGTTTTGAATACTTTAGCCCCTACTGTTTTCTGATATGATACATATCCATACAATTCTCTTGAGTCTACGTCTAATGTAGAAGCAAATTCATCATCATCTGAAAAAACAAACGAAGTTTTGGTTGAAACGACTAATGGGCTCTTATCAACGTGTCCATACACCATTGGGATAGGCTTGTTCTTATATTTATCAGGGACACTGTCATCATCCCCTAAAACTCCTATAACTCCATTCTGGTCAAGAGCCTGAGGCAAATCCTTATGTGCCTTTTGCTCCGTTAAATCTTCAAGTTCTATCTTGACTTTAGAATCATCATGGGATATACGTCTTATAATACCCTTATAAATATTTGGGCAGAGAGTATCTAAATAGTCTTCAAATACATTATCGACTGAAGATACCCAAGTAGTAGAAGGTGATTTAAAATAGATAGAAACAGGGACGTTTATTAAACTTGTATTAGATAATATATCAGTAAATCTTTTCCCTTCATACTCAATATTAGATATATCTAAACTAACATTAGAAATCTTAAACTTTCTTGATTCAATATCTACTGATTCTTTTATAGAAGGAATATTTAAAAGTAATGGCTTACAATATCTGGTTGCATGGGGGAGTGCCCCAATAGAATCTCTATGGAATATATCAATGCTTGAATTGTTAGTAGATAAAAATATATAGTCTGGATAATACATTTCTGATGTACCAACTGCTCCCAGTTCAATCACAACTATTGGGAATAGCTGTGTATTCTGTCCCTGTATGTCATCTTGGAAAGACATTAAGCAACTCCTATATCAGCACCACGCCTTATTGCTTCTTTAATCATCGGGATAGCCTCGTCCTCTATAAAATCTTGGGACATAACATTGCCTGTAAAGTTTATACTTACAGAGCCTCCACCTCCACCCGAGTTGATACGATTCATTGCTTCTAAGCCTATAGAATCAACTGCGTTCCTTGACATGACAAACTCACCTTGTTCTGCTTCTATCATAGTGCCACCTGCTGAGTGTCTTCGACCCCCAACTGAGCCCCCTTTAGCATACTTAGGGATAGGAGTCCCAATTATGGTAGCCATTTGAGCTGCTCCTAATGCAGCCACGAGAGAGAATAGAAATGGATTACTAAGAACTTTGGGGTCAGTTAGAGTTGTCGCAATGTTAATCCCTGCATTAGCAATATTTGATATTTTCTCAAACTCAGCTACACGAGTCCTCTCTTTAGCATAAGAATCATTTAAATCCTTCTCCATGTCCTTTTTCTTACTATTGCTTGCCCTTTGGTATTTTTCAGAGGTCTTTAGTGCTTGCATCTCATTCTTTAATCTTGCATTCATACTATTGGACATTGAATCGCTTAACCCTGAGAATGAATTAGATAAAGTTTGTGCTACAAATATTCCCTTCTCAGTAACCTCATTTATAACCTCTGCTGAACCCCCAAAAAGGTTTTCAAAGAATGATATCTCCCCTTCACCCGACACTAAAGCGGTAATCTTCCCAAGCTCATCTGCCTTTACTATAAAAGCATCAAGAGCAGGGTTCATAGCATTTATTGAATCTGTAAATTCTTCAGGCTTAATATCCCCAAAAAGGGCTTTTTGAATAAACCCTTCATCAACTTCCCCTGATTTAGCCTTAACTTTGTCTATAAGTTCAGTTAGCGTAGGGAGTAAAGGACTTGGTTTGCCCATCAACATCTGTTCTTGCTTAATTAGCCCTATAAGTTTTTCTTTTTGCTCAATAAGCATTTTATTGGTTTTTACAATAACTATTTGCTGCTGTGCTTGCTGTTGTTGTGCAACCTTTAGGTTGAAATATTCCAACTGCAATAATAGAATCTTAGTTATAAAGTCACCTGCATTAAATATGGCAGTTTTTACTACTTTCTCATTTTTCACTCCCCAATCCACTACAGTAGCTATAACATCAGCCAACTTCACAAATGCCCCCATATTATTGCCAATAGCAACAGTAGCATCATCGATGGAAGCTCCTAGCCTATCAAAAGAGGATTGAGAGCCTAAGACTTCTTTCCCAAGTCCACTAACCTTGAATCTCGCAGCCTCCATTGTTGCGGTTAGGAATGCCTGCTTCTTATCTACATCAGAAAGAGCATCAACTGTAGTTCCTAATTGGGCAGCCATTGCAGCATAAGCAATATCAGTCCTGACTACAATACCAATATTATCCAACATGAGGCGAGATTGACGACCAATACCTGTAACAAGAGATTCAACAGCCCTTTTTGTATCTACTCCTAATGCGTTACCAAGCCTTTGTGCTATGTCAAACATCTCAGCCATCTCATCAGAGTTCTTAGTAATCCCAAGAATCATAGCATTATTAGCCTGTTGGAATAAATCAAATTGACTCATCGTTCCATTAGTAGCCTCCTTCAGCTTTCCCATAGCCTCAGTAGCAACCTCAGCCCCACCTGAAAGAGTATTAAAGGCACGACCCATAGATTCAACCCTTGCTGCTTTTTGAGTAAACTCTGAAAGCTGCCTTAATCCTATAGACATGGCAAAACTAAATAAAAGCATCTTAGAGCGAAGTGTAGCAAAAGTATTATCTAATAGTCTTGAACCCTTTCTGGTTTTACCACTTTGAGTATCAAGGCGTTTCAGGGCTTGCCTTACCTTATCAATAGATACTTTATTGCCTTTCATGGCTCTATTGATGGTGGCTTGGCTTACATCTAATTTCTTAAAACTACCTACTGTGTTTTTAACTTGAAGGGCAAGGGTTTGGAATGAAGCATTTACCTTACTTGTGGTTACTGTGGTAGTTTTACTTGTATTGTTAAATTTACCTTGAGCTGTAGCAAGCTGCTTAAACGCCTTGATTAGCTTATCATCGCCACTGGCGAGAAACTTAATCGTTATGTTCTTGTCTGCTGACATCTATCATATCCTTTTCTTTTTTAGCAAGTGCGTTTTTAATAACAAAAGACTTATCAATCCATTTAGATGGTTGGTCATTATACGCACCACTATATGCAGGAACTCCAAATTCCTTGCAATAAATATATCTTTGTATATCCTTCTGGTGTTCATTCTTTAATACTTTGTTCCTACAAGCAAAAAAGGGCAACTGAGAATTGACTGATTTAGCGACATCAAACTCGTTCCCCTTCTTATTCATTTGCTTAGTTTCCTCTATAAGTAGGTCAATTACAGCCCATACATCATCATTGCAAGTAAACTCACGTATAGGTCGTTTGCCTTCGATTAAGACAGGTAATTGAGCCTTATACGGATAGTCATGATATTGACACCCTCCACAACCATCAGCTATTACATTTATTTCGAGTTGGAGGGCTTCTCTTCCCCCAAGAGCAATCCTTCTTGCATCTTGAGGAATATTTCAGTTCTATCTTCAAAGGTCAGTCCTCTGATAAAATCATCAGAAGAATCACCATCCAACCCTCTACGCAACCAAAATGTAATGGTTGAGTGCATCATCTTAACGCCTTTGGCATTGCCTTTAGCATCAAACTGATATTCCACCTTATCTAACATTTCATCCCTATCATCTAAGGATACGTCTTTAAGTTTAACTTCTCTGCCTGAGTCAAGTTTTAACTTCATGTTACCTCTTATTTAGTTTTCTTTTTCTCTTTTGGCTCTTCAATCGACGAGCCATCTTCATTGCACTCAACCCAGTCTGATTCAGGCTTAACATCTCCTGCTACCTTATGGATTTTTATAAATCTTGGTACTCTATAGTATTTCATGGTTACTCCCATTATGCAGTTGCACCTGTAGCGATATGAATAATCTTATTGCTACCAGCGTCTAATACTTTTGCTTCAAAACTAATCATTGCTGTATCATCGCTTGACACCTCGCAACTTGTAAGTTTTGCCTTTGGAACAATCAACCCAAACTCTTGGTCAGCGTGAGCAGCCAAAGCAATGCTTCCTAAAGTTTCTAAATTACTTGTTATTGCTCTATTGTTTAGGACAAGCTGAATATATGAATTGTTACCTGAATCTCTAAAGGCTTCAATCATGCTATCGGTTTCGTTGTCATACTTAATAGACCCACTAATAGCAATCGATAACTCAGGGACTGCTCTTGCATATACATCAGGCTCTGCATTAACTCCATTTGCCCCTAAGAATTGTGAAGGATTCTCAATCTTTAATGAAAATGTACTCAAAATAGGGTTGATGCTTGTAAAATTAGTCCCACCTGCAGCCATTATGTTTAGGTCTTTAACTGATTGCTCGGAAAGGTATGCAGCTTCTGACCCCAATGTAGTGCTTAACTCATTCGCAGAAGAAATTGTTATTGCACCCTTTGCAGGGGCACATTGAGTTTGGAATGTAGCACTATAATTATATCTACCACCTGCAGTCCCCATATCGGCATCAAGGCTAAAGCTCGTACAGACACACCCTGCCAATACATAACTATCTGCAGCAGTTGGGGCTGCAAAATACAAACTTAGACTTTTACTGAAAACTGTCGCTCCAACAGCTTCTCCGTCTGCAAACCCAAAAGTCTGTGATGCTGAGGCTGTTGTAACTTCAAACAGGTTTGTTGATGCTTCTTGGCATAAAATATTTTCCATTAGGATTGGGAGGTCTTGCATTGTAATTCTACCTGAAAGGCTCACTTCAGTCATTGTTCTTTTTGACGAAGAAAAGACTGACCCAAATTCTGCAACTCTTCCTGCCCCTGACCTCATTTCAAATTCCTGATTAGGGGAAAATGTCGGTAAAGTTACTCCCTCTGTGTCGAGCCTGTATGCATTAGTACCACTACTTGCACTAACCCCTTCTGCTCCAACTGTTGCATCGGCTGCAACATATACAGCGAATTGCTTCCCTGAAGTTACACCTGAATTTAACGCTAAACTATAATCTGCCATCTCATTACTCCTTTAAATTAATTGAAATTTCCTGTGTGCTGACACTTCCACACCCAAGAAACGATATAAACATTTTCTTCTTCATCTGTACCAAGCTCTGTTGATTCAAATCTACAATCTATTGCCTTTGAACTGTCTGATAAGGTCATTATTAGATTGTCATGTATTAGTGCTTCTGTTCTTGATACAAATCTTAAAATATGGTCTAATGCAGTCTTCTTTACGTTAGCCCCTGAGAAAACATAGACAACATCTATGGTAAATTCCCTTGTTTCTGAATTAGTCATATAATCAGATAAAGCACTACTTTGTGGGTCAAGGCGTATATACTGACTGCTTGTGGATGAATCTTCATCCCCTACGAATACAGGCAAGCTACTTCCATACTCAGAGCGAAGAACAGACCTTAATTTATCAAGGATGTTCTTCCAATTATTTGTGTAGGCTACTGCCATTTAATACCTTCGTGTCATTCTAATGGGTTTTAATGAGTTAACATCAACCTCTTCTGACCACCCTTGAACTTCTACTTCCCAAATGTCACCAATATTTGTAGTTGAGCTAAAGTCTGTCCCTGAAAATCTAACCTGTAATCCTCCTGATAAGGATTGGTAGTCACCATTAATTATCTCATCAGTAACTATCTGAGTCCCATCATTCATGCCAAGCTTATCGCCAGATTTAGCCCATACAGAATACTTTGCATCACCTATAGCTCCTGCTGTAGTAATCTTAATCTTTAATAGGTCAAACGTACCACTATAATGACCACGAGTATCTACAGGTCTAACTGTGCCCTTATAAACAACATCCCTAACTACCCCTTTAGATGAGTCAGTAGTATTCTGCCATGATAGCCCTGCCTTACCATTGTTCAAGGCATCAATATTGCCCTGTGCTTCTTCCATCATTGCAGACGCTTGCTCACTGGTTGGGTCTGTAGCCCTTATCATGAGAGTAGCACACAAAAGGGCAGTAGTCCGAATAATCATGTAATCGAAGTTACCCGACTTGTCCTTGAATTGATTGGCAGGTAAGTTAGGGTCTAACTTTGAATCTAAGTATCTACTGGCATCAGTTCTTGATTGAGTAACGAGTGTAGTGAAATCTTCCCCTGCCTCGACAAGTGAATCGTTTGGGTCTGAACCTGCCTTTATAATACTAAAATCATTGTCAGGGTCATATAGGTTATCACCATTAGAACTTGGCTGGAAATGGGTGTAAATAGCTGCATCATCAAGTATCGCAGCCGCTCCTGTCCCCAGTTGCCCCCTTAGAACAGTTAAGGTATTTGTGGATATATTTGTAATCCCAAGAATCTCATCCCCAATCTTGATATAGGTACTGACTGTCAAGGCACTTCCGTCATTAACATCCATTGATGTTGCTGATGTTCCATACCCTATCCCCCTATCTATATTGGTAGATATAGCCGACCCTATAGTCTGATTGCCCGAGAATTGAGATTTTCCATCAACAAACAAAGTGGACACTAACCCAGAATTATAAGCAATGTATAATCCTGATTGTACTCCTGAGTCTGCAACCCATCCATATATAGGGGTCTTTGCATCAAACTCGTCAAGCTGTGGGAATACTCTCTTTAACTCTTTATGGGTACAGTAAATTGGTGCAGTTGCCATGCGACCCCCTAAAAACTATGTAAAATTGTACTTGTAATATACAAGTATTCTATTGTCTTAAACAAGCCTACTTGCCTTGTTTCTTATTTATCTTCTTATAAGCCATTATTTAAGCCCTATGATTTCAACACTTGAATTGATTTTTGAGTTTACTGACCTGCCCCTTATAAGGCTTATAGTATTCCCATTAGTTTGTCCATACGATTCTCCACCTGAATGAGCAGAGCCATAATTAGCACTTACCACAAGGTGAGCATTTGGTGGGCATCCTGTTATATTCATAGCCCCTGTTTCGTAATTTATTGTGCCATTACAAGCCCCTGAGATATTGCCATGTCCATCATCATAGAACATTGCCCCAACATTAGGGGATGATTGGTTAGTCTTATTATCATAAAGAACATCATTAGGAAGTATTGCAGGTACTGCTTGCTCTATCGCTCCCACAGCCATCACAAACCTACCTACACCAAATGGAGTAGTTCCACTTGCAGGGGCAGTAATTGATATTGCTGAAGTAGATAATCTTTGCCCTGAAGTAAATCTAATATCACCACCCACAATCCCAACTGTTACTTTCTTATCAATCAAGTTAGATGATGTAGTATAATATTGTACATCTAAAGCATCTTGAATCTTTCTGAGGATTCCATCTGAGCCACCAAACTTAGTATTAGTTGAAGTGGTAAACGCTAATGTATGGTCTGAGCCACCATCACAGGCTACATCTATAGCATAAGCAGTTGATGCTGCAAGCCCTGATTCAGTAGAAGCTGTAATTCCTGCCATTCCTAATTCTTGATAGCCTGCTGAATAGAATTTTCCAGAGATAGAGCCTGCGACAAGACCTGAAGCAATATCATCACCACTTCTGGCATATCCAAAAAAGTTAGTAGCTTTAAATCTACCTGAGCCATCTGTTTGTACTCTCGTATATTTATCATAGTCTGCATAAGCATTAAAAAATGCAAATTCAACAGCAATATCATCAGCGTGGGTTGCAGCAGTAGAACCATATAATCCTCTTTTAATTGTACAGGTACTATTAGCTAAATCTGCACCTGTCCCAACAGCAGTAACCTCACATATTTCATCCTGCAATCTAATTAAATCCCCAGCCTTAAAGAATTTTGAATGCCCATCTTCTAAGTATAGTGTTGTAGTTGTTGTCCCTGAAGCAATATCCCCATCTGTTGCAGTATCTACATCTGCTGTACTATCTTTTTTCATTGTTAGGGCAGGGGTTATATTATCTAATGTAACTCCATTTGCAGCACTCGTTGCATCTGTTTCATAATTTAACTGTCTAAGGCTTGGCAAATAAATAAAATCACCTGATGCAATAAGCATTGATTGATAGGATATACCCCCATTAGTATCAGGAGAAGCCCCTGCCCATTCTTCACCTTTAAGTTGTATCTCTACTCCAACCTTCCCTGTGTTCCTAATCATAAGAGCTTTACAGCCTCTTAACGTATTCTGCCCAACAGACTTCCCTGCAGCCACTAAGTTAATAAAAGCATCATTATTGTCTAATTCAGCATTAACCTTAACCGCTACATCATAGTCACCTGATTTGGTTGCAGATACTGTTTCATTAGGAGTTGTTACTGTTAAATTTGTTGTAAACTTTGCCATTTCTATTCCTTATCTTAAATGATATACTAATTGCATATTGACTGTTAAATCTGCGTTTGTTCCATCTTGTGCTACGAATGCACATATAACCTTACCTGCATCCACATCGGCTGTTGATACTGTTAAATCTTGATAGTAAGCCTGTCCTCTACCTAACCCTGTAATAGTAGATGGTGAAACACAATTCTCTACACCTGCCGATAAATCCCCACCCGATGAACCATTTGCAGAGTTTACATCATAACTCATAACTGAGAATTTGACCACATCACCTGATGATGCGTCTTCACCAAACCATACATTACAAGAGTCGATTGAAATATTGAAAGGAACATGCCAGTAATGCTTAACATCATGATACGCAGTATTTGATATTGTTAATGACGTTGAAGGGGTCGAGCCTGTACCCATTACGAATTGATTACCAACCCCATGATTAAAGCTCGAAACAAGACCATACCAAGTATCAGCAATAGCAGGGTTTGATTCGTTATAGTCCATCGCAAACTCTTTAATATTAGTATTAACAATGTTCTGACCGATACCTGCCTTGACTAAATCATTCGTAGAATCTACTGTAAGTAAAGCATTACTATCTTTATCTCTAACCTGAAATGCTGATGTTGTATCATCATTGGTGGGGGCTACCCTAACAGCGTCATCTGATAAGCTGACTGCACTTGCAGTACCTTCACCATCAACTACATTTCTTAAAGAAGTATCAACCCCACTATTGGAGTTGTTCATATGCAATATGTCTTTATATGTACCTGCTTTTGTTTTACCTGTTAAACTCATTGAGCATTAATCCAATCTATAATTTCATTTAATTTTTGCTTAATAGCATCAATAGCATCACCTATCTCTGTGCTCTCTAAAGCCTCTTTATCTTCAGCAGTATTACTTATCTTTTCCATAAATCCTTTAATCTATTGTGCATATTATGCTAAATGAACCCTTGAAATAATAATAAGAAGAGGTATCAGTAGTAGACCTTCTCATATAAGGAATCAAATTATCACCTGCATTTAAGCTTACGGACAACCCTGTTTGCCCTACTGTATTTTGCACATTTGATGTGCCTATAACTACTGATTGGGTTGCTCCTACTTGGGTCATATTCCAATCACCTGCACTACCAAAAGTAGGGGCTTCGCCTGTCATTAAAGCAACTTCTAAGGTTTGAGTAGAATTATAAGTGCCTGTAAAATTATAAGATTGAAGAGTGCAATCTTTTGGTATCACTATCTGAGGGTTATATGAATCACTCCAAGTTGATGGCAAGGTAGTAGTATTTGTTGTAGTTGCCCATTGATAGTAAGAAAGCCCATATGTGCTGTTTGGTAAATACCATTTATTATATCTTGTGTAGATTCTTGAGTTCCATTGCTGAACCCAATAAGCAGTACCACCTGCATTATCATCTACATACTGCTTTGTTGCTAACCCATCACCTGTAGTAGGAGTTTGACCTTTAGCCTCACCCAATACTTCTAAGCCCTTAACACGCACCTTATCGCCAGATAATTCCAAAGCAGACATAGTACCATCTGAATCCTTTACTGGCTTTAAATTGCCATCTAAGGGCTTGTCAATGGAAAGAGGTTTAGACATTGTCTGAGCGAAGACCTTCTACAAACTTAGAAATACCTGTAACTAAAATATTATCAATAGCATCTATGCAATAAGGTTCAATAGTCTTATTCCAGACTTTCTTAGTCCACTTCCACTTACCTAAACCCAATGTACATAATACCCCAAGACTATACATCCAAGAGCCAAATTTAGCTTTGATAGTCTTATTTGGAATCTTCTTCAAGACAAAGGCAGTCGCTGCTCCTGCTATACCTACACCTGCGTAAACTGCTACCTGCTTTGTTGCTAATGCTGTTAAAGTTGCAAACATACTTACTCCTAATTAAGGGTTATCCAACCCATTTTAAGTGAAAAGGCAAACATGGTGGCTAATATACCTACTACCTTAGCTCCACCAACGAATTGTGACTTCCAAGCCTCTAATCGAGATACTCTACCATTCGTTAATTTAACTTGCCCTAAAATCTCATCTACTCTATTATGTATTACTTTAATTTTGTCGTGCATATCAGAACGCACATTGTCCACGTTAGTCTTTGTCACCCTTTAGCCCACTCCCTGTCAATTTAGATAGTATGTGTTCAATGCCTTCCATGTAACCCTTAACCTGCTTAATATCCATCTGGGTTATCTTCTGTTGGTCTATTAGCTTAATAAGTATGCCTTCAAGCCTTCGGAAGTTATCGTCAAGGTCTTCAACTAATTCTTTCTGTATCCAATGCTGTTGCTTCCAAATGAAGTATCCGAAAGCGATGCAGATTGCTATGGGTAATCCGTACTGGTCTATTATGCTTAAATCCATTATCTATTCCCATCTAATGTCTCACCCCAAAGCGTTGTCTTACCATCTATAATCTCAACAACATCAACCTTAAAGTTGCCATTCTTAAACCAATCCACTACAGCAAAAGCATGATTCCAATTAGTAAGGTTACCCCTTAACCAATCTTCATCTGACTTAATGTCTTTTAAGCAACCCATGCTCCATGCACTAATAGTCCCACCTAAGCCTGTATGTGTATGTCTTTGCAGGTCATGAGTATGTCCATACATAACTGATTCTCCATACATCATTAAATGTGCTTTGGCGTGGTGCATCCCTGTTCTATGCCCATGAGTAAAGTTTAACTTCCCTATCTTCAAAGGTCGTTTTCTAAAATAAGGATGGTACTTGTAGCCTCGCTCTTTTATCTTTAGAGCGTTCTGTGTTAGAAATCTTGGTCTTGTTTCCTTAGCAGCAAAGGTATCTAACCACACTTCGTGATTACCCTGAATGAAGTGACGAGTGTGACATCCTGCTTTATCTAAAGACTCATCAATCTGATTCATACCCTTATTAACCACATCTACCGACTTATCTAACATAGGTATTAAAATGTGGTCAGGAGGTCTATCTAAATTTTTCCAATGATGGTTACTAAACAATTCCCATTCACCTGTATCCCCTAAGTCGATATAAATGTCGGGCTTTATCATCTCTATTGCATCACACACTACATTGATAGCACGTTGGTCATGTAGAGGGAAATGCTTGTCAGGGGTTACTATCGCCCTTCTAAGAACTGTATCAGGCAGACTGACTCCTTATCGTGTTTGATAATTCTGTTGCTCTGTTGGGCGTTTGTCTTGCCCATAAACTATCAAGCATCTCATCAGCAGCTTCGTGCCAATCACCCTCTTGGAATGCAGAGATTGCTTTCCTAAACTTAGATACGCCTGTAATGCCAAGCTGATAACACATATTAAGTATAACTGCCTGAACTTCTTGTGGCATATCCTCAAGCCATTTAAAGCGAGCGTTAGCATTACGCTGTAACTTTTCCAATTTTAATATAAGCAATTCTTCAGCGATATGTTCAGGTATTTCAAGGTCTTTTATAGCGAACCCATAAGCAATAGTGTCAAATCCTTCTGTACACTTGTAAACGTGTTCAACAAATCCCTCGTGCTTTTTAATGCTTTCTAATAATTCTTTCATTTAGACCAATCTATCTTATCGTAATTCTTTATATACTGCTTGTCTTGAGGGGATATTCTGTACCAGTCACCTTTGCCTGCCCCTGTTAGGTCACCCTTTTTACGGACAACCCTATTCTTGCCTGTCACTGTATTCTCTAATGGACTTCTCATTTAAACTTTTTCTTTGACACTTTTTTAGGGGCAACATAAGGAGTTAAATCCTTTAACCCTGTTACTCTTTCCCACTTACCTGAGGCTATCAGGTGATTGATTGTTTTAACATCATGGTCTTTATATTCTTTCACTTGACCATTTAAATTCTTTAAGTATATCATAATATCCTTTAAGATAGGGGGTGAGTTTCCCCACCCCATACCATTCGATTAACCTTTAAGATTAACCAAGATTAACAAGATTCAATCCTCGTAAATCACCTGATTCATCAATCAGCTTCATTCCGTAGATTATATCTGCAGTAACTTTAGTACCAAGATATGCAATGTCGTATTGAGATTGCACTCTTACGCTTTGTTGTGCTGCAAAAACACAGGCATCAGAGGTGTAAACAGCTCCAACTGCAAGGTCATTAGTAGTTGCCACAGGGGCTGCTGCTGTATGGAATACATTCATTCCATAAATTAAGCCTACTGCACCAGTTCTAAGTCCTTGTCCTTCACCACTTGCGTCTGCTCTTATAAAATAAGAACCAACACCAGTTGATGGGTTCATTAGGTCTGCCATTAACAGACTATTCAGAGCCATTGAACAACCATTAGGGTCTTGGTCTTGAGCATATAATGCTGCAAGAACTGCTTCTAATGTAGCAACACCAAATGTGTTATTAGCACTTACGTCTGTTCTTGTTTGAAAGCCATCAAGTTCTGCCCACATATCAGTTTCTACTTGGCGAGCAATAGATTCGCCCATCATTTTTGCGTATTTTGATATAAGTTCAGAATTGCTTTGAATTAATGTTATATCCTCGAATAATTCAGGAACAACATAATGCTTGTTAATTGACAAATCCACTTTACCTGCTGTTGCTGCAGTTGTAAAGTCGATAACAGCAGATGAGGCTTTCGCTACTGCTGCTTTAAGTGCAATCTTAGGAATATGAACAGTATCACCTGCTCCTTTAACTAAGGCACTGTAGTCATCTACAGAGTTTGAAAGTTTATTTGCTCGCTCGTAGTATTTGAAAATGGGGTCAGCCCACAATTCAGGTATAAAATTAGCACCTGCCGTATTATCTAAAAAGTCACCTGCAGCCATTTAAGACTCCTCTTCTATTCTTCTATCCTCTATCAACTGCTTTACGCCTTCAAGTAGGATTATTTGTTTTGTTTATTTTCAGCGTTCTTAACTATAGTTGCCCAATTATCCTTTAGGTCTGCTTTACTCATCGTAGTCCAGTCACCTATAGGTTTTTCAAGTTGCCTTGTGTTGCCTGCAACTTCAGGTACATTAGCCTTAACGCTATTAATTTTATTAGTTACATACTCAAGAGCCTCAAATGGCAAATCTGCCAATGCACCTCTCTCGCCTTCAGGAACACTCTCTAACAGAGATTCACGCTTCTTAGTTTCATAACTTGTCCACTTATCAGCTTGAGATTTATATGATTCCATCTCACCTGCTGTTTTTTCGTATAAAGTCTTGAAATCCTCAACCTCTTTTAACTTAGCTACTTCAGCGTTTGCTAATTGAGATTCGAGTTTTGCTAAACGTGTTTCAGCATCCTGCGACCTTTTTCGATACTTTTTGCTTTCTGCAACTAATGCTCCTACATCGGTCGAACTTGTGGAAGCCTCTTCTGTAGTTCCCTCACTCACTGCTTCGGTAGCTACGTTGTTTTCTTCGGACATGCTGTCCTCCTATATGTTGTTATTGGAAATTGTATCATACAATATGTTGCATAGTACAAGTAGGGTAACTTAAATTAACTTACTTGTAAGATGCAAGTATTAATGGATAATCAGACACAATATAAGCAGCAATGGTTTGACTTTATGGGCTATAAACCTCATGCAGGTCAAAGTAAATTGCATTTCCCTGATAAGGATACAGCGAGATTCTTCGTTATGGTCTGTGGTAGGCGATTTGGTAAAACAACCTCGTCTGCGATGGAGGCAACCTATTATGCTTCTCAACCCAATAAAAAGATATGGCTTGTAGGGCTATCCTACGACAAAGCAGATTTAATGTTCAGAGAAGTATGGCAGAAGATGGTTATTGGGCGTTCTCAGGACATTGAGAGAGCTTCAGAGAAGGACAGGTTTATAAAGTTTAAGTGGGGGACTACTGTAGAAGCTAAGTCCGCTGACAATCCTGATTCACTTGTCGGGGAAGGGTTAGATTTACTAATCATGGATGAGGTGGCTAAAATGAAAAGGAAGATATGGGATATGTATCTTTCGCCAACCTTATCTGACAGGAAGGGCAAAGCTATCTTCATAACAACCCCTGAAGGGTTTAATTGGATATATGATTTGTTTTTGCTTGGGAAGACCGATGATTTATGGGAATCTCACCAAGCCCCGACTTGGGATAATCATATAGTATTCCCTGATGGGAAGAAAGACTCCTTTCTTATTGAGCGTAAGCGTAATATGTCAAAGGAACTATATGAGCAAGAGTATGGGGCGATGTTTACTTCGTTTGAAGGCAGAGTTTACCCTTTTGATAGGAATACGGATATGGGAGAGTTCCCTTATAATCCTAACTTCCCGACTTATTGTTCTATTGATTTTGGGTTTAGAATGCCTGCTGCTATATGGTTTCAAACTCATGTAGTGGGTGGACTAACGCACATAACTGTTATAGATGAGATTGTCCATAAGGCGAATCTAAAGACGGATGAGTTTGCTGAGATGATTAGTGCTAAAAGATATAATGTAAGAGAGTATTATGGTGACCCTGCAGGTATGCAAGCACAAGGGCAGTCAGGCTTAGGGGATATAGAGATTTTTAGACGTAAAGGCATACATGTAAGAAGTATTAGAGATAAAGTATCAAGAAGTATAGCGTCAGGAGTAAGCCACGTTAGAGGGTTTATAGAAAATGCACAAGGACAGAGGTTTATACATTTAGATAAGAAGTGTATGGGGTTAGCAGAAGATTTAGAGAATTATAGATACCCTGAGTCAGGAGAAGGTAAAGACTTAAAGCCAGACCCTGTTAAAGATGGAAGGCATGACCACTCAATGGATGCTTTCAGGTATTTCTTTTTAAATAGATTTCCAATTAGACAAAGAGAATTAGGAGTAATTTCAAGATGACAAACCCGATAGACATTATACAGGAATCCGTCAGGGACTATAAGTTAAATATAGCACAAGCAAGACGAGATGAGATACGGAAGTTGCTTGATTACTATACTGGCACAGAAACCACTAAATATATTGAGGATTACTTCTCTGGTGAGGCTTTAAATGAAATCCCAAGCTATGAGGCTAATTTCACACGAAGATTTATCAATAAGATGTCAAGGATTTACACAGTAGGGGCTTCTCGCAATGTGAGTGATTCATACTCCTCCTTAACTCGCAAAAAAGATACTAAAATGAAGCACATTGAAAGGATGACTCGTCTTATAGGGTCTGTTGCAACACAAGTAATATATCGTGATGACCTCTCACAGCCCTGTTTCGACTATAGACCTGTTTATTACTTCGATGTGCATCTTGGTGAGAACCCCTTTGTGCCTGAAGCTATTACATATCCGATTATGATGAATGTAAGTGATGTTTCTTCTGCTGCAAAATTACAATACGCTTACTGGGACAAAGAACGATATATCCAGTACGATGAAGATGGCAATATCATGAACGAATACCTACATGGGTATGGCGTAATACCATTTTTATTCACCCACAGAGAAGACCAGATTGATTCTTTCTTCGTAGAAGGAGCTAATGACATCGTCAGCTGCAATGAGCATGTAAACATAAAACTAACAGAGGTCGCTCTTGGGCTTAGGTTTCAAATGTTTGGGCAGCCATATATTACAGGGATGTATGGGGATAAGAAATTAGAACGAGCAGGGAGCGATACGATACTTGACCTACCCGAAGGTGCAACTTTTGGTATTGCTGCTCCCGAAGGTGATATGAATGCAGCTATTGAGGTTATTAAATTTGAATTAGACTTGGTTGCTCAGAATAATCACCTATATGTGCAATTTGCTCAAGATGGTGGAGAAACTCCATCAGGGATTGCACTCAAGATTAAGGATTTAGAGCGTTTTGAAGATTACCAAGACGATTTAGACCTATATCGTATGTATGAGTTTGATTTGTATGATATTGAGAAGAGGATTGCAGCATACAACAATATCTCTTTACCTGAAGAGCTAAAGATAGACTTCAAAGAACCTGAGTATCCAAAGACAGTCCAAGACCAAATCTTATTGGATGAGCACATGCTTGCACATCACATGATTGATGAGGTTGGGTTGCTTATGAAACACAATCAGGACTTGAGTAAATCTGAAGCCGAAGCTATAATAGAAGCTAACAAAGAAGCTATGAAAGATGAGAATCCACAGGACACTGGAGAAGGATACACTATTAACCCTACTGTAGAAGACTATAATGCCTAAGATACTTATAGAGACTAACTTTAGCTTTGCTAAACTTGTAGGTGAATACAAACAACTGAAAGAAGATGTTGTTCAAGACCTCATAAAAAGAGAAGCCGAAACGATGAAGCATAAGGTATCTACAGGGACTACTGTTTCAGGTGCACCGATGCAACCAATCAGAGATTCTACTGTACTTATGAGGAGCATAAATAGGCACTCTATAAATACACCTCCATTGAACGCTTCTGGTAAGCTATTGAAGAGTATTAAGGCTACTAAAAAGGGTGTGTCCCTAAAAAAATATGGGGTTTATCAGAATGATGGGTTCACCCCAAAGAAAATCCCTACAGGGTTAAGCAGGCAAGCTGTAAGGAAATCTAAAAAAGGAGTATTCTTTAAAAATAACACAAAGAATATTAGAGTCCCTGCAAGGCAATTCATTAACACAGATAAAACATTTACTGTAAGGAAAAAGGTTTTGCGAAAGTTCCTTAGAGGAGTTCACAAAGCATTAAAGGTATGAGGGGTTAGTATGAACATATTTAAGGAAGTTAGACTAATTAAAGACGTATTAACTTTGATATTCACACAGCAATTAGAGCTGAAAAGCCAATTATCTGAAGTCCAAGAGCAATTAGACTCAATGATATTAGAACCTGAAGAGCCTGAAGTTCCTTATGAATCCTTTGAAGACGAGATGGGTGATGTACAAATCCCTACAGAGGTTTACGACGCAATGTGCGAGTACCTTGAAGAAGATGATATGAATTTAGTGGGTCTTACTTAATAGGAACAAAGAACTCTGCGTAAGCATCACAGCTTGGGCAAGTAAAGTTACTAACGATACCTTCACCTTCACAGCTATAGTCCTCAAAGGAAAAGTCACCGCCCCAAATCATCGCTGCTCCACAATTATAGCACTTCATTTTATCTCCTTCTTTAAAAACGCCTGAAAGTCCTCACTATCCTCTTTATACTTAACATACATTGAAAATAGTGTATTAAATGAGTTAATCTTCTGCTCCAACATGGCAGTATTCGCAATCAGCCTCGCTACTATATCTTGGAGTTCTTTTTTAGTTGTCTTTTGCTTCATTCTCTTTCCTTTCTATTTGTTCAATCCACGCAACACGTTGCCCTTTAGTGGGTCTCTTAGATGGTAGTGGTTCAACTCCAACAGCCTCAGCACGTTTCTTCCATCTATACCACATCTTACGTTGGTCAAGGTATTTAGACTTCTGCTTCTCAGACTTAACCACCTTCTTTAGATGTTTCTTCTCTTTCGTAACTCTATGTGCTTGATTCTCGATGTTTCGTTCTGGTAGGGTAGTTAGGTCTATTTCAGGTATCACAGATATAATCTCTTCAACCTCAGCATCCTCAATCTCCCCATCCTCAACATTCGCAACTTCAATCTTGCTCATGAACTTTTCAAAAGGCGAATCAATAGTTATATTAACATTCTTAACAAGTTTACCACTATGCTCCAGTATCAATCTACCTGCCTGAACATTCCCACTCTTGGCTTCTCTAATCATCGCATTCAACACCGCAGGTATCTCTCCACCGAACTCAAGCATATACCGATTATATATAGCATCTATAAAGTTTGGGTCTTGTCGCCACGCCTCCACAGTCTTAGGACTAACTCCCAATCTAACTGCAACTTCTTGTGCTGTAATATCAGGTTGTAACGCATACATCTCTGCCCCATGTGCTTTACGAGGGGACTTCATCAACTTGGTCATAATATCCTTTCTACCAAAGACTGTAATTTAACTACGATGGTAGATATATTAGTAGTTTTTTTATATTTTTATTTTGGTAGTTAGTTTTTGTATTTTACGAGGAACGGTAACCCCCCAAGACTTACGAGTAACATACGGGTACATGGGGTGCATTCAATAGTTTACATAATCCAAATGTAACATCATTAATTTAAGTACCAAATTTAAGTACCAATCACAAAACACATCACAAAATTTACCCCTAATTTCAGCGTGTAAAATGAAACGGGCTGTATTCCATCAATATCATTAAATATTAACACACGATTTAAGGCTATGTTTTATCAATGTGGTGTATTGGTATGACTTGGACACAATAACGCCGTAATCATAGCATTCTGGAGCTTAGATGAGTACTTGGTGTAATTGTGTGGGGTTGGTGGATAATGTGTGGATAATACGTGACGGATGAACCCTATATTGATATATTGTGAGGATTAATCGTTACTACTCGTTACTGTATTACATGTGATTAAATTGTATTACTTATATGGATTGAATAAATGATGTTTGTGGGCTGTGTTTTGTTATGGTGGTGTTAGGTGTAGTAAACAAAAAACCCACTGTTTTAAGGTGGGTTCTTCTATGGTGTTTCTGTTATGTGATATCTTATCTTAATTAATCTGTACCGCCTTTTTATTCATCTATTCTGACTGGCATAATTACCCCACTGTATTTTGGATTGTCATTATCATCAGCAAATTGAGTAAATTTTATAGGCTTCCTGTTTGAATCTAAATTAAAGTCTAAAATTACATTTTTCTCACCGTCAATTTCTGGCACTGAATCACATAACCGTTTTAATAGTTTTAAATTTACGCCTACTTTAAAGCTATTACTATGATGTTCAGGCACAACCGTTTCATAGTCTGGGTATTTCTGGTCTATATAGGGATAAATAGCGGTGATTCCATTAATAGTGCTATTTATTGCACCGTTTGTGGTGTACTCAGAACGCTGACTCTTTTTAGTCTTAAAGCAATCTACTGGAAGAATACCCGATTCATCACCGTCAGAAGTTTCAACCGTGTGAGATATTAAGATATGACCGTCGGTACAAGTTAATAACCCTTTATCAGGCTCATAAAATGCCCCGTTCAATGCAGGCTTTAATTCACTACTTGAACAACCATTTTTTATATTTGATTTTGTAAGTTCTGTTCTCATGTTATTTCTCTTTTCTGTTATTTGTTGTTTTGTTTAATTTAATAGCATCCATAATTAGTGGTAATATCGCAACCGCTGTTAATATTTCCCATATAATTAGTTCCATGAATAAACCTCCTTAATTAAAGTTTTATATGAATCCACACAATGTAGAGCACCCAAAAAAGTTTTTGCACCCTCTTTGTTAGTTAAATTACCCATGTGATTAATTGAAAGTAAATTACCTAAAATGATACGTTTTGATTCATGTTTTTTGGTCTTTGCACCACCGCACCAATTTTCACGATAATTTGACCACATCGGTTCGTTGTAAGATTGATTATCAACATGTTTTGATATATATTTGTAATACATATCGTTGACCGCCTGAATTTCTGATTTAGTTAGTTTCGTGTCTGGTAAATTAGGTTTCTCATTATCTAATTTTTCCATAAAGTCTAAATCCTCTTTGCTGAATTTTAGTTTACTATTCATTTTATACATTTTACACCGCCTTTTTAATTTGTGATATTATTGCATCAATTACAGTACACGTAATTAGTACACCTGTAATTATTAGTACACCTGTAATTATTTGAAAGCTTGCTATTAAAATCATTGTACTCATTTTATACCGCCTTTTTTGTTTATTATTAATAGTCTAAATCCATGCGTTCACCCGCATAGGATTCATCAAAGTATTCATCTGTCCTGTATGAATAATTTCCGTTATCATAGCACGTATTACAACATAATTCAGTATATATTCCATACACATCAAAACGTGCCCAGTCATGATATTTTACAGGTGGCGTTGCCTTCAATCGTTCACCCTCACCCCTGCAACACTCACACCCATCACCATTACAATCTGTACAGGTTTCTATTTCATCATGTTTAAAATTTATATCATCCATGCCACATTCGGCACAATGAAAAATATAAATTGGGTTTCCGTGTTTATTTGTCTTCATTTTACACCGCCTCTATTATTTGTATTTTTTTGCAAGTTATTTTTTTACCCTCAAAAGCATAATCCAATAATGCTTTTTTTGTCCTAAAATTTACACACCAATTATTTTCATCACTACAATCATAGACATTTATTGTATCATAGGCAACCCAACCGCAGTCAGCCCTATATATAATAAAACTTGGGGTTTTATCCTCTAAACATAGATAACGCCTCTCATGGTAATACTTTGTCATTTTACACCGCCTTAATTTTAATATTGTTTTTTAATGTGTAATTTTCATTTCTGATAGCATTCATTGTTACAAGTGCATCAATGCGTGAATCTGTGTAGTAGCATTTCTCTTCATCAATTTTACCCGCTTCAATCCATTGTACACAATACTCACCATTCATCCTTTTAATTATTAGCCTTACAGTTCTATTTTTCATTCTATATAACCTCCACTTTAATTGATGAATACTCAGAGTATTTATACCCGTCATTTTGTGGGATTAAATTGCCACTGTATTTTTTACCACTATCAGAATCTGAATATTTCACCTTAAAAAATTTATTGGTGATTTTATCCAATGAAATAAACTGTGTGAAAGAATCAAAGTTTAAATCAACGCATCCCCATTTGCTATTCCTCTTCATGTCATAAAATTTACCATGTAATGATATTTCAACCTCATTCGGCTTAAGTCCAAATAAGTTTAAATAAGATTCAATCTTAATTTTTACATCACTTGCACCCATAGAATTTATATCAATACTCATTCCATAATCATTAAGAGTAGTTATTTTATGTTCATTTTGGTAATCCATTTTACACCGCCTTTTTTTAGTTAATCATTTATGCCCGTTATTGGACGTGTTTAATCTAACAACTGTTTAACATATAATACAAGGGGGTTAAATTTACGCATCATCAAAAAAGGCATATTTCAAGAGGAGGAAAACTGAATTGTAACAGTATGTAACAGAAAGTTAAAAAAAGAGGGTTCAAGAGGAGGAGGGTAATTTTCAAAGATGGTAAAAAAGTAAAACACACTAAAATCAGGTAGTTGCGGGGATTTTTGAGATTAAACGTCAGTAATTACAGGGGGTTGCGGGGTTGGGATTATGTAAACTATTGACTGTATTTAGTTGAGACCCATTCTCAACAACATCTTATTTTTTAGTTTTGTTTGAATCATTAAAAGGCGGTAATTTCCGTTTAATTCTAATTTAGCGTAATTTGTTTGGATTGTATTATTATGTCAATTTTACATCACAAAAATTTTATGCAATTCATAGGCATGAATTTTACGTGTTAGTTGTATTGTGCAACCAAATTTAGGATGTTTTTTGACGTGTTTTTTTAGGTGATTTTTTAGATATTTTTAGGTCAGTTTTGACCATGAGTGTGTGGGAAGTCGTGTATTATAAATGGCTATTATAATTTTGCACTATAATTTTGAATTATAAATCGTGATTATAATTTTGAAAAAGTGTTTTTATAAATCTTACTTGTAATTTTAAGAACTAATAACTTTAAAGAACTTATAAAACCTTTTATTAATTCCTATGAGAGAGTTGAAAAATGGATAAGGCTTCGCCAACCCCTCTCCGTAAAGAAGGTTGACCTTATCCTTAATTCCTCCGAGCCGAGCCGAAAGATGGATACCCTAATCATTTTACACTAATCAGGACAGTAAGCTATTTGTCAGATGTAAATCTCAAGCAACAGGCATTGGTTACTTAGGCTATGCCTTCTCCGTTTGTTGCAAACCCCTTGTAGTATGGAGTCCTATATCCCTGTGCTACAAGTGTCGTCACCAATCCACAGGGCGAGTAATCTAAAACATCTCCCACATTATATACAATATATATATCATGCCAACCGAATATTTATCATTATCTCCTCTATAAGTAAATAAAAGATTAACATTTATTAAATAAGTGTTGCATTGCATTAACATCTGTTTGTAAGATATAGCAGTCAAAAAAAGGGGAACAACATGACAAAGGTAGAAACAGTAAAACAAATAATAGATGCAAGTGGTTCGCACATATCATCCGTAGTATTCGTTAAAATGGATGGTACTGTCCGTAAAATGAATTTTAGGCGTAATGTTACCAAAGGCGTTAATGGTAAGGGATTAAAGTACAATCCTTCGTCTGTGGGTAACATGGTTGTCTATGATATGGGGGTGGATGGATTCCGTACTCTAAAGTTAGACAATGTTCAATCACTTAAAGTCAATGGCAAATCTTATAATTGGAGCAAATAATGGAAAATGCAATACTAAGTATTTTAACACACAACGAAGAACTCTTACGAGAGTTAAAAGCAGAGCAGGAAAAACAGGCTATTATATTGGAGAGAGCGATGGCTAATGTTAAGGGCTTAATGGATGATATGAATACAATCATGGGAGAAATATAAAATGACTATAATGGATAAGCTTGTAAAAAGCAAAGCAAACTTAGAAACCCTGAAAGAAGAACTAACCGCCACCTTTCTTTGTGAGAAAGAAAGTTATAAAAATGGTGGTTATAGTGATGACGTTACAAAGGGATGGATTGAAGCCCTAGAATACGTTTTAAAGCAGATGAGACACTTGGAGGTGAAGTAATGAAGGAAGTTGGAAGAAGTGCCGTAGAGAGCAAATTTAAGGTAGCAGTTGAGGAGATAGTTATTAGATATTGGGAGGTTGAAGCAGATAATGAACAGGATGCTATGGATAATTATATGGAAGGTATTGATGTGTCTGTCAAGCCAAAACAAGAAGAAATACTATGGGTGAAGGAGATAGCATGAAGAAGTGTGGTGAGGCTCAAAGGGAAGGAAAGTGGGTTACTTATATAAGCGAGAATGGGAAGGGGGAGCATAAAGGCTACTATGAACACGATGACTTCGGTGAGGGTGGTGGGCTATGGTTTACTGACTGGGAACTTGTCGATTATGATGGGTTGTATGAACTACCCGAAGAAGTTGAGAAAGCAATAAAGTATTTAGGCTTTTCGTTAGGAGAAGAATGAGTTTCAATGAGAAATGTAGAGAATATTTTGAGATGGCTAAGTTTATCGGTATGGTATATATGTTTTTGAGCCTACTATATCTAATAGCAAAGCTTATAAAAGGAGCATAATAAAATGACAAGGAGAAAAAGAATCCCTAAAATAATTGGGGCTACGGAATGGTGGCAATGCTGTGTATGTGATGAGTGGAAGTTACCGTCTAAGTACAGGAAAGCATCATGGCTTTCAAGCGGACTTGCTGGTAAATGCAAGGACTGTGATACACTTTCAGGGTATGCAGAGAGTCAGCGAATCAGGAGTGCTAAGTACGATAGTGAAAAAAGGAAATCACGAACTCCGAAGGATATGACCGATAAAAGACTGGGGCTTATGCGAAACCATTTATCAGGGAGAGATACCTTGTTGTCTTATGATGACTTTGATGACATTCCTGATATAACTGATATAAGTAAGAAGAAGTG
>Ga0209815_1000548_pt1 | contig 27609 bp, 17 predicted proteins | sample CoawatmetaG00DNA_FD_187507 | JGI IMG/M metagenome (GOLD analysis project Ga0209815, IMG submission 187507) | Marine microbial communities from the West Antarctic Peninsula - Coastal water metaG002-DNA (SPAdes) (version 2) | ecosystem: Environmental > Aquatic > Marine > Coastal ...
ATTTAATAATGAGTCGAGTAATTTTTTAAACTCTTTTTCTTTTAATTTATTTTTTGATTTTATAAAATTTTCCTCTTGTTCGTGCTTCAAGAATATATCAATTAAATAATTATTTTTTGCAGATCCTTTTCCTGTAAATACTAATGACTCATCAAAATCTAATACGTTTAGCCTTAAAACTAAACTATCTCCCTTTTCGAAAATTAAATATTGGAATTCGGGAAGATGAAAAAAATTATAAAGTCCATCTTCTATACTATCTAACTTTGAAGAAAAAAGTCCTTGCTCATTAATATTAATTTTCTTAATTAAATTCTCTCCTTTTTGAACAGAAATTTCATTATTATTTTTTTTTAAAATTTTACCTCCAATATATGTTTCTTCTTTGTTAGAGCATGAAATAAAAAGTATTATAAATGTTAAAAATATTTTTTTCAAAAGTTATTGATTTAATAAATTTATATAATTATCAATTTAAAGATAAATAAAGAATAATCATATAGTTGATTTTATTAAATTTGCATCCTCAATTATAAAATTTATGTTAAGCGTTTCAAATCTTTCTGTTCAGTTTGGTAAAAGAGTTTTGTTTGATGATGTTAATACAGCATTTGTAAAAGGAAACTGCTATGGTATTATTGGTGCTAATGGCGCTGGTAAATCAACATTTTTAAAAATTCTTTCAAAATCATTTGAACCTAATTCAGGAAACGTTCATTTAGAAGCTGGAAAAAGATTATCTGTTTTAGAGCAGGATCACTTTGCTTTTGATGATAAACAAGTTTTGGCAACAGTTATAATGGGTAATAAGGTCCTTTTTAATATTAAAAATGAAATGGATCAAATATATGCAAAGCCAGATTTTTCAGACAGTGACAGTGATAGAGTAGGTGTGTTACAATTAGAATACGAAGAGATGGATGGGTGGAATGCCGAAAGTTCTGCTGCTGCTTTGTTGTCTAATTTAGACATCAAAGAGGATTTACATTTTAAAAACATGTCTGAATTAGATGGAGTTCAAAAAGTTAAAGTTTTATTGGCACAAGCTTTGTTTGGCGATCCTGATGTTCTAATAATGGATGAGCCAACAAATGATTTAGATTTTGAAACTATTAAATGGTTAGAGAATTTTATAGCTAACTATGATAACACAGTAATAGTTGTCTCTCACGATAGACACTTTTTAGATTCGGTATGTACTCATATTTCCGATATAGATTTTAGTAAAATAAATCATTTCTCTGGAAATTATACTTTTTGGTATGAATCAAGTCAATTAGCGTTAAGACAGAAAACACAACAGAATAAAAAATCAGAAGAAAAGAAAAAAGAATTAGAAGATTTTATTGCTAGGTTTAGCGCTAATGCTTCAAAATCTAAACAAGCAACTTCTAGAAAAAAAATGTTAGAAAACTTAAATATAGAAGATATCAAACCCTCCTCTAGAAGATACCCTGCTATTATATACACTTCGGAGAGAGAGGCTGGAGATCAAATACTTAGTGTTGAAAACTTAAGCTATTCTGATTCCTCTAGTTTTTTGTTTGATAAGATAAATTTTAATTTAAATAAAGGTGATAAGGTCGTTTTATATTCAAAGGACACTAGAGCAACAACTGCATTTTATGAAATATTAAATAATAATTTGAAATCAAATTCTGGAAGGTTTGATTGGGGAATTACTACATCACAATCTTATTTGCCATTAGACAATAGTTCGTTTTTTAATCAAAAAACTAATTTAGTTGATTGGCTAAGACAATGGGCTAAAAATGATGAAGAAAGAGAAGAGGTTTTTATAAGAGGTTTTTTAGGAAAAATGATTTTTAGTGGTGAAGAAGCGTTAAAGACTTGCGATGTTTTGTCAGGTGGCGAAAAGGTTAGATGTATGCTCTCAAGAATGATGATGCTAAGATCTAATGTGTTAATGTTTGATGAACCGACAAGTCATTTAGATTTAGAATCAATTACAGCTTTAAATAATTCTATTAAAAAATTCAAAGGCAATGTAATAATAACTACTCATGATTATGAGTTTGCTCAATCAATAGGAAATAGAGTTATAGAAATAACTCCACATGGTGTAATTGACAGGGTAAATACTTTTGATGAATACATGAACGACCCTAAAGTTCAAGAATTAAGAAGAAAGCTATATTCATAACTTACTTAATATATTTTTAGCTTTTTCAAGCTCATCATGAAAAACAAAAATTCTAATTTGATCAAAACTTGAAACACCAAAACCAGCTAACCTAGCAGATTCAAATTCATTTTTTACAATTGGGAAAATAGAATTTAACTCTAATTCATTAATAATTCTTTTTGAATTCACCAAGGAACCCTCATAAATTTTAATATAATTATCTACTGACAAATTAAGATCTTAAAGTGGCTTGAAATTCATTTTCTATCTTTTTTTGAATTTTATTCATTGTGGACTGAATTTCTTTTTCTGTTAGAGTTTTGAAATCATCCATTAAAGAAAAACTTAGAGTGTATGACTTTTTTCCAGCAGGTAATTTTTTATCTTCATAAACATCAGAAAGACTCATATTTATTAAGTTTTTACTTTTAGAATTGTTTAAAATTAAATCTTGGATAGATTTATATTTAACTTCCTTGTCAAATAAAAAATTTAATTCTCTGTTAACAGATGGGTATTTTGAAATAGTTTTATATTTTTTAAATCCTAGTGATAAATTATTTAAAATTAGATCCATATCTAAAGATGCATAGTAAACTTTTTGGTCTATTTCAAATATGGATTTAGTTTTGTCAGAAATAGAACCAATTATAGCATATCTGTCTTTACCATTAATAAGTCCCAAGGCTGTATCAAATCCATCAAATTCTAAAACTTCTTCAGACACCTTTAAAGAAAGTCTTTCGAATAAATTCAAAATAATATTTTTCAATGTATAGAATTCAGTTTCTTTACTATTATTGTTCCAGGTTTTATGAGTTATATTTCCTGAAAATAAAACACCTAACCTTCTAGATTCTTGATTTTCATTATTAGATTGCTCATAAATTTTTCCAAATTCATAAAAATTAGTATTTCTATTTTTTCTATTTAAATTATATTTTAAAGTTTTTAATGAAGATTCTAATAAAGAAGTTCTTAATTGAGATACATCAGAGCTAATTGAATTAATAATTTCTATACTTTTTCTTCCTACAATATCTAAATCATTATTTGTTAATGAATTATTCATTATTTCATTAAACCCAAAAGAATTTAAATAATTAGAAATAATATTTTCAGTTTTAAAATGAAGATTTTTTTCTACACTATTTAAAGAGATTGATAAATTATTTGATAAACTAATTTCATTAAAGCCATATATTCTTAAAATTTCTTCAACAACATCACATTCTCTTCTTACATCATGCCTGTAATTCGGAACTGTTATTCCAACCCCTGTTTCAGTTATATTATTAATTTTAAAATCTAAAGAAGTTAAAATTGATTTTATTTCTTCACTTGGAATTACTTGCCCAATTAATTTATTGGTTTTTTCATAATTAAGAAGTATGGACCTGTTTTCAGCTTTTTTTGGATATTCATCTATTAAATCACTTGATATTTTTCCATCACAAACTTCGCATATTAAAATTGCAGCACGTTTTAACGCATATTCTACTAGATCAATATCAATTCCTCTTTCAAACCTAAAAGATGCGTCACTATTAATAGAGTGTGATTTAGCTGTTTTTCTTATACTAACAGGATTAAAATATGCACTTTCTAAAAAAATTGATTTTGTTTCTTCTGAAACACCATAATAATCACTTCCATAAACTCCAGCAATACACATAGGTTTGTCTTTATCACATATCATTAAATCTGTACTGTTCAATTTCCTTTTAGTTCCATCTAGAGTTGTGAATATCGTACCTTCTTTTAAAGTTTTAACTTCAATTGTATTGGATTTAATCTTTTCAAGATCATAAGCATGTAAAGGTTGGCCCATTTCATGTAAAACATAATTAGTTATGTCTACAACATTATTTATCGGATTGAGTCCTATTGAAAATAATTTATTTATAAGCCATTTAGGGGATTTAGAAACATTTATATTTTCAATACATATTCCTGAAAACCTATTACATAAATCATTATTTATGACTTTAACGTTAACTTTTTTAGCTCTAGAATTAATATGAAATGATGAAACTGATGGAGTTATTAATTCAGTTTTTAAACCTTTATGAATTAGAGCAGCTCTTAAATCTCTAGCAACTCCATGATGACTCATTGCATCAGATCTATTTGGAGTTAACCCTATGTTAAATATAAAGTCTTTATAATTCTCATATACACTAGAAACTTTAGTTCCAGGCTTGTGATTATTACCTAATACTATTATTCCCTCATGAGATTTACCTATTCCAATTTCATCTTCAGCGCAAATCATCCCTTGACTTAATTCTCCTCTAATTTTACTTTTATTAATTTTAAATGAGTCTGAATCTAAAGGATATAAAATTGTTCCAACTGTAGCGACTACAACATGTTGTTCAGATTGAACGTTAGGCGCACCACAAACAATTTGCAGCAAGGAATCTTCACCTATATCTACTGTAGTTAAATTTAATCTATCAGCGTTTGGATGTTTAATACAAGAAACTACCTTTCCTACTAGTAAACCTTCAAAACCTCCTTTAAATTCTTGGTATTCACTAATACCCTCAACCTCCAAACCAATATCAGTCAATATTTCTGAAACTTTTTCAATATCAATATCAATATTTAAAAACTCTTTAAGCCAATTAAAAGATATATTCATTTCTTTTTTTTTATTAGTTGTAAAGATACAATTAAGAAATTTTATTTATAAAATATTAACTAATGTATTTCCAGAGTATATTGTTTTTATTTAAAGAAAAATACTCTTTCTTGATTTCTTTATTCTCATTAAGTTTTAAACCTGGATCAGTATTTATTAATTCTTTTGCGTCTTTTCTGGCTAATTCTAATATATCTCTATCTTTTATTATATCTGCTATCTTGAAATTCAACAAACCACTTTGTTGAGTTCCTAATAAGTTTCCAGGTCCTCTTAACTCCATATCAACTTCAGAAATTCTGAAACCATCGTTTGTACTAGTCATCGTTTTAATTCTTGTTCTGGCTTCAGTACTTAATTTTTCTTTACTCATTAAAATACAATAACTATTTTCAGAGCCACGCCCAACTCTTCCTCTTAGCTGATGAAGTTGAGATAATCCAAATCTTTCTGAACTTTCTATAACCATTACCGAAGCATTGGGAATATTAACTCCCACTTCAATGACTGTTGTGGAAACCATAATTTGAGTTTCTCCGTTCTTGAATCTATTCATTTCAATAGCTTTATCAGCTGGCTTCATCCTGCCATGTAAAATGCTTATTTGATAATTTTCAATAGGAAATTCTCTTATTATACCTTCATAACCATCCATAAGATCCTTATAATCCATAGCCTTAGATTCTTCAATCAAAGGATAAACTACATAAATTTGTCTGCCTTTAGAAATTTCATCTCGAATGAATTTAAACACCTCTAATCGATTTCTATCTGTTCGATGAACTGTATTCACTTTTTTTCTTCCAGGGGGTAATTCATCAATAATTGAAATATCAAGATCGCCATAAACACTCATAGCGAGAGTTCTTGGAATAGGAGTGGCTGTCATAACTAATATATGAGGTGGAGTTGTATTTTTTTTCCATAATTTTGATCTTTGAGCAACTCCGAAACGATGCTGTTCATCGATAATTGCAAATCCTAAATTTTTAAAAACAACTTTATCTTCTAAAACCGCATGAGTTCCTATTAAAATATCAACTAAGCCATTTTTTATGTCTTGAAAAAGAGTAACCCTTTCTTTCTTAGAAGTTGAACCAGTTAGAAGTTTTACATTTAAATCAATTTTTGATAAAGGATCGCTTATACTTTGGAAATGTTGCTGAGCTAATATTTCAGTAGGAGCGATTAAACATGTTTGAAAATCATTATCAATAGCAATTAACGAACACAATAGAGCTACGATTGTTTTTCCAGACCCGACATCTCCTTGAAGAAGTCTATTCATTTGTGCGTTGGATGAAAAATCTTTTCTAATATCTTTAACAACTCTTTTTTGAGCATTAGTAAGTTCAAATTCTAAATGATCATTATAAAAAGTATTAAAATATTTACCGACATTAGAAAAAACAAAGCCTTTGAATTTGTTTTTATTTGATAAGTTTTTAAACAAAAACTGTAGCTGAATAAAGAAAAATTCTTCATATTTTAATCTAAATTGCGCCTTAGCTAAAAGTATTTGACTTTTAGGAAAGTGAAGATTAAAAAAAGCATCAAATCTGGTAAGCATTGTATATCTCTCGTTTATAGTCTTACTTAAATTCTCATTAAAGCTTTTTGGAGAATTTTCAAAAATATTTATAATAAAATCTCTAATTAATTTATTAGTTATTCCTCTTGATGCTAAAGTTTCTGTAGAACTGTAAATAGGTAAAAGATTATGTTTTATGTTTTTTTTGTGTTTAATTAAAAGTTCTGTTTCAGGATGTACAATCGAATATCTATTGTTAAACCAATTAACCTTTCCATAAACTACATAGTTTTCATTTAGCTTGATTGATTTTTCAATCCATTTTACTGCTCTAAACCAAATAATTTCTATTTCATTTTCACCATCACTAAAAATCCCTATTAATCTTTTAGATTTAATATTCTCAGAATATTTAAGATTCATAAACTTTCCGATAATCTGAACTTCTGAATTAGTTTTTTCTAACTCGCTTATTTTATGATATTTAGTTCTATCAATATACCTGAAAGGAAAATAATTTAATAGATCATTATAAGTAAAAACTTTTAATTCTGACTTTAATAAACTAGCTCTATTAGGACCAACTCCCTTTAAATAATCAATTGGTGTAAATAAATAATTTTCTTTCACAACACTAATATAATTTATTAACTTTATAAGGTAAAAATTACAGACAAAAATTCTATAACAAAATTAACTTTATCAAGAATTGGAAGACTATTTAAGTCAATTAAACGAATCTCAAAAATTACCTACAATTCACAAGAATGGACCTATCATGGTTATAGCTGGTGCAGGATCTGGAAAAACTAGAGTATTAACTTATAGAATAGCTTATTTGATGGAAATGGGTGTGGATCCTTTTTCAATTCTTGCACTAACTTTTACAAATAAGGCAGCTAGGGAAATGAAATCTAGAATTTCATTAATTGTTGGCGAAGAAAAATCAAAGAATTTATGGATGGGTACATTTCATTCGATCTTTGCTAGAATTTTAAGATCAGAAGCCGAACTATTGGGTTATTCATCAAATTTTACCATTTACGATACTCAAGATTCAGAGAGACTGATAGCTACTATAATTAAGGAGTTGAAATTAGATAAAGACCTTTATAAATATAGAAATATTAGAAACAGAATTTCCTCTTTAAAAAATAATTTAGTTACAATTAAAGCTTATTTAAGTAATCAAGAATTGATACAACAAGACAATGAAGCTAGAAGGCCTATGTTTGGAAAAGTATATCAAACTTACGTCAACAGGTGTTTTAAAGCTTCTGCTATGGATTTTGATGATCTTATGCTAAAAACAAATGAGTTATTAAATAGATTTCCTGAAGTATTGGCTAAATATCAAGAAAGATTTAAATATATACATGTAGATGAGTATCAAGATACTAATCACTCTCAATATTTAATTATAAAAGCGTTAGCTGATCGTTATGAAAATTTGTGTGTTGTTGGAGATGATGCCCAAAGTATATATGGTTTTAGAGGTGCTAACATTGAGAATATTTTAAGTTTTCAAAAAGATTATTTAAATTCAACAGTTTACAGGTTGGAGCAAAATTATAGATCAACTCAAAATATTGTTAACGCAGCAAATTCAGTAATAAAAAACAATATAAATAAATTAGATAAAAATGTCTGGACAGAAAATGAAGAAGGAGATAAGATTCAAATAAATGAATCAATAACTGATTCTGAAGAAGGTAGGTATGTAGCATCATCAATATTTGAAAATAAAAATAATTTAAGATTAGACAACGACTCATTTGCTGTTCTATATAGGACAAACGCACAATCTAGATCAATTGAAGATGCTTTAAGAAGAAAAAATATTTCATATCAAATTTATGGTGGACTTTCATTTTATCAACGAAAAGAAATTAAGGATATTCTAGCATATTTAAGAGTCATAATTAATCCTAGCGACGAGGAGAGTATTAAAAGAATCCTTAACTATCCTACAAGAGGAATTGGACAGACAACTGTAGATAAACTACTTATTTATTCAAATGAAAATAACATTAGTCTTTTTAAGACTCTAGAATTACTTGAAAATATAGATATAAACATAAATAACGGAACTAAAACTAAGTTAATCGATTTCTTGAACTTAATAAAAAGCTTTCAACTTAGAAATAAGAGTTTAAATGCTTTAGAAATCATTGATGAGGTACTAAAAAGAATTGGTGTAATTAACCTTTTGAAAGCTGAAGGAACTCCAGAATCAGTAAGTCGAATAGAAAATATAGAAGAATTATTAAACGCTGTAAAGGATTTTATTGAAGGTCAAGAGGATGTTATAAATTCTGAAGGTTCTTTAAATGAGTTTTTAGAAGATGTAGCGTTAATTTCTGAATTAGATAAAGATATTAACGAGACTCAAAAAAAAGTTTCTTTAATGACAATTCACCTCGCTAAAGGCTTAGAGTTTTCACATGTTTATATTGTTGGTTTAGAAGAAGATCTTTTTCCATCAGCTTTGAGCTCGAGTACTAGGTCTGATTTAGAAGAAGAAAGAAGGTTGTTTTATGTAGCTTTAACTAGAGCTGAAAAAAAAATAACTCTTACACATGCAAAAACTAGGTATAGGTGGGGTAAATTAAATGACTGTGAACCAAGTAGGTTTATTAAAGAAATAGAAAATAAATATACCAATCATAATTTTTCAAAAACTAAATCTTTATTCCAAACAAGCAGTGCCTCGAATTCTCTAAGGTTTAAAAAACCAGAGAAAAAAAGCAATTTAAAACCTTTAGGTAAGACTCGAAATGTTAATCAAAAGTCAATTGGAAACTCAGATTATACAGACTTAAAAATAGGTGATTTTATTATTCACAATAGATTTGGTAAAGGTGTAGTTATGGAAACAGAAGGACTAGGCTATGACAAAAAGGCTGAGGTAAAATTTGACACTAGTGGTGTTAAAAAAATATTACTAAAGTTTGCTAAATATGAAATAGTAAGTTAATTATTATACCTTCCTTTATTTTTACTTCTTCTATCAGACCTTCCTTTAAAGTCTCTTTGTGATCCACTTCTTCTTTTACTTTTGAAATTAGAACTACTTTTTTTATCTCTTTGAAACTTTCTTTCAACCTTTTCTTTAGAAATTTTAATTTCTAAAGAAACTCCGTTAAAGTCGATTTTTGGACCTTTTTTAATAAGGTCACTTTCGGCTTTCGCATCAATTTCAAAAATACTATAAGACTCTCTAATATCAATAGCACCTATTTCGATTTCATTAGATTTTATTATTCTGTTTACTAATGATATTAACTCGATAGGGGTAACTCCATTTTTTCTACCAATATTAACTGATAAATTAGAAAAGTCAGTTCTACTTCTAGATCTTTCTTTAAATGGTTTTCTGTCATCATCTCTACTTTCACTTTTCCTCTCACTTTTAACATCTTTAGATTTATTATAATAGTCTAAAAACTTATTAAATTCCGCTGAAACAAAGTGTTTTATTAAATCTTCTCTTGATAATGATTCTAATTTTGAATAAATATCTTCTAAAAAAGGTTCGATTTGTTTTTCATCTACTTTGACTTTTTGAATTTTTTCAATTAATTTTAAAAGTTGCTTTGAACAAATTTCTTTTCCAGAGGGAACTTCTTGTCTTATAAACTTAATTTGAGATTTATTTTCAATTGACTTAAGTTTTCTTCCTTCTCTTGAATTTGAAATAGCTATTGAAATTCCGCTTTTTCCTGCTCTTCCTGTACGACCACTTCTATGAGTGTATACTTCAGGATCATCAGGAAGTGAATAATTAATAACATGTGTCAAGCTATCAACATCTAATCCTCTTGCTGCCACATCAGTTGCTATTAATATTTGTAAAGATTTATCTCTAAATTTTGACATCACTTCATCTCTTTGGCCTTGAGACAACTCTCCATGAATGGCATCTGCATTATAACCGTCGTTCATAAACTTGTTAGCTATATCCTGAGTTTCTCTTCTAGTTCTACAAAAAACAATTCCATAGATATCTGGATTAAAATCAGCTATTCTTTTTAAAGTGTCATATTTGTCTCTTGAGTTAACGTTATAAACATGATGTTCAACATTTTTGGCACCAGAATTTAATTTTTCTACGGTAATTTCTTCCGCATCCTTCATGAATTTTTTAGAAATAGATCTAACCTCTCTAGACATAGTCGCAGAAAACAACATAGTTTGTCTATTTTCTGAAGTGGTGTCCAAAATGTAGCTTAAGTCTTCTTTAAACCCCATACTTAGCATTTCATCCGCTTCATCTAAAACAACTTTATTTACTATATCTAATTTTAAAACTCTTCTTTTGATTAAATCTTTAGTTCTTCCTGGGGTTCCTACTACAATTTGAACACCTCTTTTTATAGATCTTATTTGATTATCAATACTAGTACCTCCATACACAGCTACAATCTTAACGTAATCTAAATGTTTTGCATATTTCAATAAATCTTTAGAAATCTGTATACACAGTTCACGAGTAGGACAAAGTATAATAGTTTGAACATGTTTTATCTTAGGATCAACTTGCTGTATGCAAGGAAGACCAAATGCAGCTGTTTTTCCAGTACCAGTTTGAGCTAGAGCAATTAAATCTTTTTTTCCTTTTAATAAATATGGAATTGCTTGCTCTTGAACTGCTGTAGGAGAAGTAAACCCCAATTCTTCAACGGCTAATAATAGCCCTTTATTTACCCCTAAATCTTTGAAATTACCCATTTTTTTAATTAAGTGTGCAAATATCGTCTATTTAATCGGGTATTTAATGGCTTAAAAGAAATATTTAGCTCACTTAGAAATAAAAAAAAACACATCTTAACCAGATGTGTTTTTTAAAATAATATAAAATGTTACTTTTTAGTTTGATCCGCCTTTCATTCCTTGTTCAATTAATTCATAAAATTGATCAAGTTTAGGAAGAACTACAATTCTAGTTCTTCTGTTTTTAGATCTATTTTCAGCCGTATCATTATCAGCAATAGGTACGTAAAAACTTCTACCGGCAGCTGTCATTCTTTCTGGTTGAACACCAAAATCATTTTGTAAAACTCTTACAACAGATGTTGCACGTTTAACACTTAAATCCCAGTTGTCAATTATTGATTCATTTTGTATTGATTGATCATCTGTATGACCTTCAACAAGAAATTCAATTTCAGGCTTATCTAAAACTACTTTAGCAACTTTACCAAGTACTTCTTTAGCGCGTTCAGAAACTACATAACTCCCACTATTGAATAGTAATTTATCAGATATAGATATAAATACCACACCTTTTTCAACATTTACTTCAATGTCTTTGTCATTAAAGTCTATAAAATTACCCTTTAAACTAGTGACTAAAGCAAGAGTTACAGAATCTCTTCTGGTTACAGCATCACGCATAGTTGTTATTTTTATATCTTTCTCCTTCATACTTTCAAGAGATTTTTCTAGATTTTCAGCACCTTTTTGAGATAAAGTAGTAAGATTACCCATATTGTTAATTAGGTCCTTATTATTGTTAGATAAAAAAGTAACTTGTTCTTTAAGAGATTTTAAATCAGCCTCAGCACTAGCTTTTTCTTCAAAACAAGTATTTAATTTTAAAGTTGCTGAATTTAGCAAGTCTTTACTTTGCTGATTAACAGCTTCTAAAGCAGCGTACTTCTTTTGAGAAATACAAGATGGAAGCATAAAAGATACAGTTAGTATCAATAAAAAGATTTTTTTCATGTTTAGGTTTTAAATAATTAAAATTCAAATTTAGTAAAATTTTTGCACTACTGAGTTAAATTAACTCTTATTTAACTCTGAATATTTTCTTTTTTTAAGAATTAAATAATTGTACACAATAGACTTAATAACGTAGTATTTAGGATTATTATTGCTTTTTTTTAGTGAAAAGTATTTAAGTTTTGTTTTAGCAAAACCTGAAGAGCTCCATAATTTTAAAAATACTGTTGTAAAATTAAACTTAAAGTTGATGAAATAAAAAAAAAATAATAATATATTAAATTGCCTTGTCACATAAAATCTTAAATCAAAAAAGTGAGATAATTGAGAAGCGTTGGTGTTTTTAATAATCATGTACTGATGATTCCTAATATTATAAAAAAGTTTGTTAGGGTCATTATAATTAAGTGATCCGCCACCTAAGTGATAAACAACACTTTTATAAATAAATTTTTTTTTTAAATTTGGATTAAAATTTGTTATTCTCCAACAAAGATCAATCTCTTCCATGTGACTATAAAAATTTTCATCGAATCCTTTTAATTTTTCAAACACTTCTCTTTTAATAAAAAAACTGGCTCCTGAAGCCCAAAAAATATCAATATCTTGGTCATATTGTCCGTTGTCATTTTCGACTGCATCAAAAATTCGACCTCTACAATAGGGGTAACCATAATAGTCTATAAACCCACCAGCAGCACCAGCATGTTCGAATTTGTTTTTATTTTTATAATCTAAAATTTTAGGTTGAATAACTGCCAAAGATTTATCTGATTCGAATTCATTTGCAACCGGAATTAACCATCCTTTAGTAACCTCAACATCATTATTTAACAAACAATAAACTTCCTCTTTTACTTGATTTAAACCTACATTATATCCTTTAGCGTATCCAAAATTTTTAGAATTTAAAATTATATTTATTTCAGGATAGCTTTTTTTGATAAAATCAACAGATAAGTCGTCTGAATTGTTGTCTATTATATAAATTGGATTATCATCAGAGTTACTTACGACACTAGGCAAAAACTCTTTTAAAAGTTTAATTCCATTCCAATTTAGTATTACTACAGCTATTTTCATTAAAGCGGAAAATCTTTTATAAAAGTATAGCTTTTAGAATTATTAAACGATCTAAAGTATAGATGAGACAAACCATTGGTTATCATAAGATATTCTGAGTTCAATTCTTTATTATAAATAGCGGTTTGATCAAAAACTTTTTTATCAACCTTTACAGAGGGAGCTTTACATTCAATAAGTAACTTTGATTTACCATTATTATCAAAAACAACTAAATCAAATCGTTTAGTCATTTTATTAATTACAATCTTTTTTTCTATACCAATAAGAGTTGCAGAAATGTTTTTTGTTGAAACTAAAAAATGAATAACATGCTGTCTAACCCATTCTTCAGGGGTTAATAAAATTAATTTTTTTCTCAAAATGTCAAAGATAAAAGTTTTATTATCTCTTTTTTTTAGCTTAAATTCAAAGCTTGGAAAATTTAGTTTTAACATAATTATTTACTATTAATGAATTTACAAGAAATTAATAGCACTATTTCTAAAATAAAGAATAAAGTTTACTCACCTATATATTTTTTAATGGGAGAAGAAACCTATTATATTGATCTAGTTTCAGATATACTTGAGAAAAGCATACTAAATGCTAATGAAAAAGAGTTCAATCAAACCGTTTTGTATGGAAAAGATTCTAACGTAGACGAAATTATTTCATATTGCAAAAGGTATCCAATGATGAGTGAATACCAGGTTATTATTCTTAAAGAGGCGCAAGATTTATCAAGAACAATTGAAAAATTCTCAGAATATATGTTAAACCCTTCGTTAAGCACTGTCCTGATTATTAATTATAAATACAAAACACTAGATAAAAGAAAAAAATTATTTAAAAACATTCAAAAATTTGGTATTGTCTTAGATTGTAAAAAAATTTATGAAAATAAAGTTTCAGATTGGATTGTTAATCAACTTAAAATGGAAGGTTATTCAATTAACATAAAAGCCTGTCAAATGCTGGTTGATTATCTTGGTAATGATTTAAATAAAATCAACAACCAACTAAAAAAACTTAGAATTATATGTTCAAATGAAACAGATATTTCTCCGCAAAATATTCATGATCACATCGGAATAAATAAAGATTATAATATTTTTGAATTAAGAAATGCTATAGGAACTAAAAACACAATTAAAGCTTTGAAAATTAGTACTTATTTCACTTCAAATCATAAACAGTATCCCATTCAAATGATCTTATCATCCTTGTTTAATTACTTTATACAGATTTTTCAATACCATAGTTTAAACGATAAGTCAGACAACAATGTGTCTTCAAAACTCGGAGTTAATAGGTTTTTTGTTAAAGATTATATTCAAGCTTCTAGATTGTTTTCTATGAAAAAAATTAGTGCAATTATCAGTCTAATTAAAGACAGTGATTTGAAAACAAAAGGGGTAGGAGGCTCAAATTCTAATGATAAAGATATTTTGAGACAATTAATAATTGAAATAATGAATTAATTTATTTCAGGATATTTTTTAGGGTCATACTCATTCATTATTTCATAAGCACATTCTATTATATCATCAATTGATGGTTTCGAAAAGTAATCACCATCTGTTCCATAAGCAGGTCTATGTGATTTTGATGTTAAAGTAATTGGTTTACTATCTAGATATTTAAAGGCATCTTGTTCCTGTAATAATTTTTGCAATATATATGATGAAGCTCCACCAGGAACATCCTCATCAACAATTAATAATTTGTTAGTTTTTTTTAAACTCTCTAATATGTCATAATTTTTATCGAAAGGTATTAGAGTTTGAATATCTATTACTTCACAACTGATATCTAATAATTTTAATTCTAAAGCTGCTTTTTGAACAAGTCTTAATGTAGATCCATATGAAACAATTGTAATATCATTACCTAAACTAAGTGTTTCTACTATACCTAAAGGAATAGTGTACTCAGAAAGGTTTATTGGCTCTTGTTCTTTTAATCTATATCCGTTTAAAGATTCAATTATAACGGCAGGATCTTCACACTTAAGAAGTGTATTGTACATTCCACTTGCTTGAACCATATTTCGAGGCACCAAAATCAATATTCCTCTTAAAGTTGATAATAAAGAACCCATAGGAGATCCAGAATGCCATATACCCTCTAGTCTATGTCCTCTAGTTCTAATTATAAGTGGGGCTATCTGTCTACCAAAAGTTCTATAATGAAGTGTAGCTAAATCATCACTTAGAATTTGAAGGCCGTATAATAAATAATCTAAATATTGAATTTCAGCAATTGGACGAAATCCTCTCAAAGACAAACCAATTCCCTCTCCTATAATAGAAGCTTCTCTTATTCCACGATCAGAAACTCTGTCCTCGCCGTGAAGATCCTGTAGCCCTTCAAGTCCCTGGTTCACATCTCCAATTTTCCCACAGTCTTCTCCAAAAATTAACAGATTATCATGTTTTTTTAATAATTGATCAAAATTATTTCTAATTATTAGACGTCCATCAATCTTGTTAGAGTCATTATACAATGGTTTTACTTCTTTAACATTCTTATAACTTGTGGAATATTCATTGTATAGTTTTGTATTATACTTTTCTTTTTGCAATTGAGAAAATTCTTTGACCCATTTTTTTAATCGCTCAATATTTTCATTTTTTGATTTCCTTAATAATCTTAGAAACTTTCTAGCAATAGATAATAAATCTTTGTTGTTTGGTTCTTTTATTTTCTCTAGTTCTAAAATTAAATTATATAAATCTGAACTAGGGAAGTCAGATGATATTTTGTTCAGATAATTTATTAATTCTAATCTATCTTTTAAAATAGGATCTAAATAAGTTTTCCAAGCTTCAAATTTTGCAATCTTAACATCCTCTTTACATGTTTTCTCAATTTCTAAAAGAGACGAATCGTTAGAAATATCATTTTCAATAATCCATTTCCTCATTTTTAAATTACAATCATTTTCTTTTTCCCAAGCAAGTCGATCTTTAGATTTATATCTTTCATGGGATCCTGATGTTGAGTGACCTAAAGGCTGTGTAAGTTCTTTAACATGTATTATAACAGGAACATGTTGGTCTCTTGCTATATCATTAGCCTTTTGGTATGTGTTAATTAATGCAGGGTAATCCCAACCATTAACAATAAGAATTTCAAAACCTGTTTTTTTATCTGTTCTTTTAAATCCCAATAAAGCTTCAGAAATACTTTCTTTTATGGTTTGATCTTTATTTTCAACTGAAATACCATAATCATCATCCCATATACTAATTACCATTGGAACTTGATGAACACCAGCTGCATTTAAAACTTCAAAAAACACACCTTCACTAGTACTGGCATTTCCAATAGTTCCCCAAGCAATTTCATTACCATTTTTTGAAAATTTATTAGAATTTTTAAAATTTAATTTCCTATATAATTTAGATGCTTGCGCTAAACCTAATAATCTGGGCATTTGAGAACCAGTGCATGAAACATCGGAGCTTGAGTTTTTTTGATTTACAAGATCTTTCCATGTTCCATCTTCATTTAAACTTACTGTATTAAAGTGAGCTCCCATTTGCCTACCTGCTGACATCGGTTCTTCATTTATATCAGTATTAGCGTATAAGCCAGCAAAAAGTTGTTTTGGCGATAGTTCATTAATTGACATCATAAAGGTTTGATCTCTATAATATCCTGATCTAAAATCCCCGTTTTGAAAAACCTTAGCCATAGCAACTTGAGGCAATTCTTTTCCATCTCCAAATATTCCAAATTTTGCTTTTCCGCTTAAAACCTCTCTTCTACCTAAAAGACTAGCTTCACGACTTAGAACAATCGTTTTATAGTCATCTAAAATCTGCTTTTGAAAGGATTCAAAAGATATCTCTTTTTTAAGATTTAAGTTGTCTTGCATATAATTAAAAAGATATGCGAATTTACAAAAAACAGAAGATTTTTCCTATTCGAATATCAAAACCATCTTCTAGAAATTAAGCCTGAAACTGTACTTGGATCAAGAGATATTATAAATCTAATTTTCTCTAAATAGTTTGACTGACTTAATTCATTTCCTAAACTTGAGTAGAATGGAAAATATAACTCAAAATAGTCAGTCAATAAATTCAATCTAATTCCAGAGTCGTAAACAAATTTAGTCTTAAGATTTTTGTTTTTTACACTGGCAAAATCATAATATGCCTCAACCCATTGCCATAATGTAAAGCCAGCATTGAAAGACAACAACATGTCATTAGCAAAAGGATACTTTACTTTAGATTTTAAAGCACCTTCAGAGCCTATATATTGCTGACTAAAAAATCCTGTTGATTCTGAACGTCCAAGTAAATTATAATTATACATGTAATCTCTAGATCTGTAAGTTGAAAAACTATAATAGTCATCAACTGTTGAATTATATAAAAATTTTCCTAAAAACAAACGCAAATTGTATTGTCTATTGTTTTTATAATATTTTCTAAAATTTAAAGTAAAAGAATTTTTAATAAAATTTTTACTAAACTGTAAATTTGTATTAAATGTAAAACCTTTTTCACCTGTTGTATTTGAGAAGATATACTTAGCATTAAGTATATTGTAATTTGGATTTTCTTTCTGATTATTGTTTTCTTCTCTATAAACACTAACATACCTTATATTAATAAATTGTCTACGATTTGATCTTAAATCCTTTTCTCGAAAGGTTAATGTTAATGAAGGAAATAAAGTAGTGTATGACAAATCGTCTTTGTAGTGAAAAGTAGAGGCTCCAATAAAATACTGAGTACTAAAAAGTTTTTTATTTGTATGATATTTTACATATTTAAAATTTAATTTACCTAGCACCTTGTTTTGTTTTGAAGAAAAATAAGGAGAAACCCTATAAGTAAATGGTTTAAATACAGGTGTGGCATTAGATAATCGAAGACCGGGCATTAAACCATCATACAAGTTGTAGTTTATTAATGGCATATAATAAACTTGGTTTTTTTTAGGATTATCAAAATCATTAAATAAAACAAATTTTATAGGTTTTTTGAATTTATCAAATGAGGCTATGTTATTTTTATAGCTAATCTCTGAAACAAATTTATCTTTATTTATCTCTATAAATGTGTTAGGTCTGTAATTAAATGAAACTAAAGTGTCTTTGTTTTTAAACATTAACCATTTTTCATCAATCACATTATCATCTCTTGTGAAAGATAATTTTAATGGAAAGTCACTGATTTTTTTTGATTTAGAAATTTTATAGGTGCTTAATAGTTTATTTGAACTGATTTTTATTATTGAATAGTCTCCTTTGGATTTACTATTTAAATAGTCTCTAAAAAACCACTTTGAATTAACATTTGTTTTCAAATTAAAAACATCTTGAAAACTTACATAACTTATGTTATTGAGAGTGTTTAAGCTGACATATTCTTTTATAGCAAAGTCTACAGATTCACTTCCTATATATTGACTTAACATTTGAAACCCTAAACCTGTTTTATAAGGGTTTATGATTTTCTGATTAACTCTTGTCAACAAATCTAAATCTGTTAACACGGGTTGGTTTATATTTCTACTAGAGATGATATTTTCAAATAATCGGTATTGCTCATTAAATTTATATTTAGAAAAAATTCTATTTTTTAAAATTGCTAACTCTGAATATTTTCCAATTAATTTTAAATTTGGATAATTATTTTCAATATAATCTATAAGTAAATAGGTTATTATCCCTTCATTTTCCCAATAATTTTTTCTTTTGTGAATTGACAAAGTTTCACTTAAATAAGAATTTAAAATAAGCTTCAAGAGGTTAAATTCAAACAAAAAAGATTCATCAAAAGGGTTAATTACTTTAGGAATGTTATTAAGTCCATAAATAGGATTTCTTGATTGATTATGTTTAGATAAAATAATTTTTTTAAAAGGATAATTTCCTAATTTACTTTCAACATAATTAAATGTTTTACTAATAATTGAATCTATATTAATGTTTTTACCTCTTAATTTGTTTAACATTAATTTATCTCCTAGTTTATTATCTACATAATTTAAAAACTTATTTATAATAGAATCTTCTTTAACTATATAATTATCTAAATCTGTAATTACTATGTTATCTCCAATTTTGTATTCTTTAAATAATGATTTTTTCTGCATTAGAATGGTTGTATTCATTCTAACTTCTTTTTTAGACTCAAAAACGTTGTTTAGATTAGTTTTGTATTTTGTTAATTGAGGTAAATCAGAAATCAAAACATAGTCTAAAGGATATGAAATTTTAAATTTAAATTCACTTGGTTCAATACTTAAGTCATTTAAGTCTAAATTGCTTTCAATTAACCAATTTCCATTTACAAATTTACAAACTGTAAGAAACCAGTCGCGAATATTAATATCTTTTTCCTGATTTATTCCATATTTAGTGAAATCACTTTCTGGAATAATTATTTGATAATTAAAATTTAAATTAATTGATTCGCCTGCGTTTAAAGTTTCCTTAAGATGTATTTTAATTACATCTATATTCGATTGTAATCTTTTAAAATTTAACTTTTTATTATCAAAGTCAGAAATACTATTAATAATTGTTCTTCCTCTTTGATTTTTAGTTGATCGTTGAAAGCTTAATGAAAATTCTTCAGAAAGGCGTTTTCCCAAAGGACTGTTTGCATTTGAATAAGAATTAGCCCAATCATTGATCAATATATTATTTAAAGCTATTCCGGAATTGTTATAGAATTTTAGTGACTGTTGTATGTTAACTGATTTCTCTTGAATATTAAACTCAGCATTTATATGGTACTTATTTTCTTGAGAATATAAAAAGTTAGTAATTAATAAAAAAAGTAGTAGAAAATACTTTGTCATAAAACAATCATATTAAAAAATAGATTAAAAATTTGGTTTTAATCCTTTTTCCAGATAAAATTTAGATAAAATGTCTGTTACATCTTTCGCACTATCTACAATAGAAATTAATTCTAATTCGTTTTCTGATATATATTTATGATTAATAGACATTTCTTCCTTAATCCATTTCAAACAACCTTTCCAAAAAGATTTACCCACAAGAATTATAGGAAATTTTTCTGCTTTTTTAGTTTGAATTAATGTGATAGCTTCAAAAAGTTCATCTAAGGTTCCAAACCCCCCAGGCATCACCACAAAAGCTTGTGCATACTTCATAAACATAACTTTTCTAACAAAAAAATAATCAAAGTCCAAAGACTTGTCATCGTCTATATATGGATTTTCTGATTGCTCAAAAGGAAGATCAATGTTTAAACCAACAGAGGGGCCTAAAGCGTTTTTTGCACCTTTATTAGCAGCTTCCATAATTCCTGGACCTCCACCAGTTATAATTCCAAAACCTAACTCAACGATTTGCTCAGCAATTTCTGTTGCTAGTTTGTAGTACTTGTCATCCTTATTGGTTCTTGCGGATCCAAAAATTGACACACACGGTCCAATTTGACCTAGTTTTTCAAAACCATCAACAAACTCACCCATGATTTTAAAAACTGACCACGAATCATTAGTTTTTATTTCATTCCAACCTTTTAAATTATTTCTATGCATTTACCTAAGTTAATTCTTTTTTTAAATACATTGCTGTAGGACTTTTTGTATTATTCAACAGTTCCTCTGGTTTTCCTTTAAAAATAATTTCTCCTCCATATTTCCCTCCATTTGGACCAATTTCTATAACATGATCTACGGTTTTAATTACGTCCATATTATGCTCTATAATAATAACTGTATTTCCTTTATTCACAAGTTTGTTTATCATTTCTAGCAAGACCTTAATATCTTCAAAATGTAAACCTGTAGTTGGCTCATCTAAAATATATAAAGTATTTCCTGTATCTTTTTTAGAGAGTTCGCTAGCAAGTTTAATTCTTTGAGCTTCTCCTCCAGAAAGAGTAGTAGATTGTTGACCAAGAGTAACATAACCAAGCCCAACATCTTTTAAAGTTTGTAATTTTCTTAATATTTTAGGAAAATTTTCAAAAAAATCACAACCTTCATTAATTGTCATATTTAAAATATCGGAAATAGACTTTCCTTTGTATCTGATTTCTAGTGTTTCTCTGTTAAATCTTTTCCCTTGACACTCATCACAGTTTATGTAAACATCAGGAAGAAAATTCATTTCAATTTTCCTTAAACCAGCTCCTTGACAAGTTTCACATCTTCCACCAATAACATTAAAACTAAACCTTCCTGGTTTATAACCTCTTATAAGAGATTCTTGAGTCATTGTGAATAAATTTCTTATGTCACTATATAAACCTGTATATGTAGCTGGGTTACTTCTAGGAGTTCTTCCAATTGGAGATTGATTAATTTCTATTACTTTATCAATATTGTCAATTCCATGAATTTTATGATAGGGTAGTGGTTCTTTAACTCCATTGAAAAAATAATTATTTAAAATAGGATATAAAGTTTCATTAATTATTGTTGATTTTCCACTTCCAGAAACTCCTGTAATACCTATTAGTGTTCCTAACGGAAACTCGATGTCTATGTTTTTTAAATTATTCCCTGAACAGCCCGTAAGTTTAATTTTTTTTGAAGAATTCCTTCTTTTTTTAGGAACAGAAATTGTTTTACTGCCATTTAAATACTGAGATGTTACCGTATTTTTCTTTAGCATTTTTGAATAAGTACCTTGAAAAATTATTTCACCTCCATTTTTTCCTGCATTAGGTCCGATATCAATTATATAATCAGATTTTTCCATAATCTCTTTGTCATGTTCAACAACGATGATAGAATTACCTAAATCTCTTAATTTTTTTAATGAATCAATTAGTTTAGAATTATCCCTCTGATGTAAACCAATACTTGGTTCATCTAGAATATAAAGAACACCCACAAGTTGAGAACCTATTTGAGTGGCTAATCTAATTCTTTGAGACTCTCCTCCAGAAAGAGACTTAGAAGGTCTGTTTAGAGATAAATAATCTAACCCCACATTTAATAAAAAATCTAATCTTTTATTAATTTCTTTTACTATTTCTAAAGCTATAATTTGTTTTCTTTTTGAAAGTTTAGAGTTAATTGATGAAAACCATTTTTTAAGTTCTATAATATCCATTTTACTCAAATCATCTATACCCTTTGATTCAATAAAAAAGTTTCTGGATTCTTTATTCAACCTTGATCCTAAGCAAGATTTACATTTAACATTGTCCATGAAAGCTTTTGCCCACCTTTTAATTCGAGCACTGTGATTATCATTGAACTGATCTTCAATAAACGGAATAACACCTTCAAAATCAATTTGATATTTTCTAGTCAAGCCTAATGTCCTAGATTCCACTGAAAAAGTCTCATTCCCTCCATTTAAAATAACGTCTAAAGCAGTTTTAGGAATTTTATTTATGGAATCCTTTAAGTCGAAGTTATAACGGCTTGAAATAGTTTCAAGTTGTTTAAAAATCCAATTATTTTTAAATGTTCCTATGGGAACTATTCCTCCTGAAAATATAGAAATATTATCATCCGGAATGACTGCTTTTAAATTAATAGTATTTACATTCCCTAAGCCATTACATTTTTTACACATTCCTCTTGGAGAATTAAAAGAAAAAGAATTAGGCTCAGGTTTTTCATAAGAAATTCCTGTTGTAGGACAAACTAGGTTTTTACTTAAATATCTAATTTTCTGATCTTCTTCATTAATAATTATTAATGAATTTTTACCTTGATACATAGAAGTAACAATACTATCTTTTAATCTCTTTAAAGCATGTTCATCGTTTTTAACTTGAATTCTATCAACTACAATTTCAATATCATGAATTTTGTAACGATCCAGTTTCATGTTAGATCTAAGTTCAGTTATTTCACCATCAATTCTTACCTTAAGAAACCCTTGTTTTTGAATAGTTGAAAACAATTCTCTATAATGTCCCTTTCTTCCTTTTACAATGGGAGATAACATGGTGATTTTTTTGTCTAAATAATTTTCTAGTATAAGATCTACAATTTCTTCGTCACTGTAACTAATCATTTTTTCATTAGTATTATAGCTATATGCATCTGATACTCTTGAATAAAACAGCCTTAAGTAATCATATAATTCTGTAATAGTCCCAACGGTTGATCTTGGGTTTTTTGAAGTAGTTTTTTGTTCAATTGCAATGACTGGAGACAAACCATCAATTTTATCTACATCAGGTCTTTCTAGTCCTCCTATAAACTGTCTTGCATAAGCTGAAAAAGTCTCAATATACCTTCGTTGGCCTTCAGCATAAATAGTATCAAAAGCTAATGAAGATTTTCCACTTCCTGATAGTCCAGTTATTACAACGAGTTTGTTTCTAGGAATATCTATATCTATATTTTTTAGATTGTGTGCTCTAGCACCATTTACTGAAATTACATCCTTCATTTGTTAAAAAATCAAGGTTGCAAATTACAATATTTAAAACTGATTAATATTATTAATTCATATTAAAATCCTATTGATTTATCATCACCCCTTTTATCGGCGCCTCCAAAAAAATAGCCATCGTTATCAATGTGAATAGCATCAACTCTTCCAATCAAACTTGGATTATCATTAAAAATATAACCTTTCTTTTTCAATGACATTTTTATCTTTGAATCTAATAAATTGTTTTCATAAAAAATTTTATCAGGGAACCACAAATGATGAAATCTTGGAAGATTTACTGATTCTTGAATACTAAAATTAAAATCATGGAAATTTAATATGGTTTGTAGAACTGAAGTTATAATTGTTGGACCACCTGGACTGCCTAAAGCCATAAGCGGCTTATCATTTTTTTCTACTATTGTTGGAGTCATAGAACTTAACATTCTTTTACCTGGTTGAATAGAATTAATCTCTCCTCCAATCAGACCATACATATTAGGAAGTCCTGGCTTTTTAGAAAAATCATCCATTTCATTATTTAAAAAAAAACCTAGATTTGAAGGAAATAGTTTGGACCCATAATTACCATTTAGCGTAGTAGTTACAGAAACAACATTCCCTAAGCTGTCTGCTATAGAATAATGAGTTGTTTCATTACTTTCAGTCAAGTTTCCAGAATTAACAGAATTAGAAGGAGTAGCGCTTTCAAAATTAAAATCCTTCATTCTTGAGCTTATATAATCCTTGTTTAAAAGCTCCTTAACAGGAATATAATTAAAATCAGGATCTCCTAAATATTTACTTCTATCTGCAAACGAACGGCGTTCAGACTCTGTCAGTAACTGTATATACTTTTCACTATTGTGATTAATCTTAGTAAAATCAAATGGTTCGATCATTTTTAATATTTGACCAAGTACAACACCACCACTAGAAGGTGGACCCATTGTTATGATTTTTAAATCTTTATATTTTAATTCAAGAGATTTTCTCCAAACGGGTTTGTAAACAGACATATCTTTAAGACTTATAATCCCTCCCTTATCATTTAAATAATCAACTATTTCTTTAGCTGTATCACCTTTATAAAACTCATCTTTTCCGTTTTTCAATATTCTTCTTAGTGTCTTTCCTAAAGCCTTATTAACAAACAGATCACCTTCCTTAAATTCATTACTGAAAAGTTCCAACGAGTCGTTAAGCTCATATATTTCTTTTCTATAGCTATTTAAGGTTATCGCTTGTTTGTATGTTAGTTTATATCCCTTTTCAGCTAAATTAATAGCAGGCTCAAAAATTACTTTAAGCGGAAGGCTTCCGAACTTCTTATGGATTTCAAAAAGACCAGCAATTGTGCCGGGAACAGCGACAGCTAAAGCACCCTTTGTACTAAGATTCAAGACTTCATTACCAAGTTTATCTAAATACATATTTTCAAAAGAACTCAAAGGAGATTTTTCTCTATAATCTAATGTTCCATTATCCCCATTAGAGAGTCTATAAACCATAAAACCACCTCCACCTAAATTTCCTGCATTTGGATAAACAACTGAAAGAGCTAGATCTGTAGCTATCATAGCATCAAAAGCATTACCACCAATTTTTAAAATTTGAACACCAGCATTAGATGCTTCTACTTTAGCAGATACAACCATTCCGTTTTTATATAATTCCGATGAATTATCTTTTTTACACGCTAAAAAAAATATAAAAATGAATAAAAAAAGATATTGAACATTATATTTCATAAAGATTAATTTTGATAAAAGTAAGTCAAAAAAGTTATTCAAATTGTATATTTGAAATCTATGACATTAATTAAATCTATTTCAGGAATTAGAGGAACAATTGGAGGAGGAGTAAGTGAAAATCTCACTCCTATTGATGCCGTTAAGTTTGGCTGTGCTTACGGCGTATGGCTTAAAAAAAATTCTAAAAAAAATAAATTAAAAGTTGTTATTGGTAGAGATGCTAGGATTTCTGGTGAAATGATACAAAATTTCGTTCAAAATTCTTTAATTTCTTTAGGAATTGATGTTTGTGATTTAGGACTTTCTACTACGCCTACAGTTGAATTGATGGTTACTGAACTAAATGCTGATGGTGGAATTATTATAACTGCTAGTCACAATCCTTCACAATGGAATGCATTAAAATTACTAGACAGTAAAGGAGAGTTTTTAGATGGAATAGCTGGAAATGAAATAGTTTCAATATCAGAAAACGATAATTATACCTTCTCTGATGTTTATAATTTGGGTACTATAAAGAAAGTTGACAATACTATGCAGATTCATATAAATTCTGTTTTAAATCTTAACCTTGTCAATACTGAAGAGATAAAAAAAAATAAATTAAAAGTAGTAGTTGATGGAGTTAATTCAACTGGTGGAATCATAGTTCCTCTTTTACTAAAACAATTGAATATCGAATTTGAAGCAATACACTGTGAACCGACTGGTCATTTTGCACATAACCCTGAACCACTTAAAAAAAATCTTTTAGATTTATCTAGTAAAGTTATTGAAATTGGAGCTGATTTAGGAATAGCTGTTGATCCAGATGTTGACAGACTAGTTTTTATTTGTGAAAATGGAGAGATTTTCGGAGAAGAAAACACTTTAGTTGCATGCTCAGATTATGTATTGAGTAAAACACCCGGGTTTACTGTTTCTAACCTTTCTTCAACAAGAGCTTTAAGAGACGTTACTGAAAAGTACGGGCAATCCTATTTTGCAAGTGCGGTTGGAGAAGTTAACGTAGTAAATAAAATGAAAGAATGTAATGCTGTTATAGGAGGAGAAGGAAATGGAGGAGTCATTTATCCTGAAAGTCATTATGGAAGGGATGCTATTGTAGGTATTGGCTTGTTTCTATCTCTTCTAGTTGAAAAAAGAATGAAAGTAAGTGAGCTGTTATCTACTTACCCCAAATACTATATGGTTAAAGAAAAAATAAATCTATCAAAAGAAATAAATGTAGATAATATATTAAAGAACCTTGCCAGTAAATATTCTGATGAAAATATTAATGAAATTGATGGATTAAAAATTGATTTTAAAGAAAGTTGGGTTCATTTAAGAAAATCTAATACTGAACCTATTATAAGAATATATAGTGAAGCAATGACAGAAAATGAAGCAAATAGGTTAGTAGATCAAATAAAAAATGATATTACAGAATTATAATTTAATTAATCTTTAGGAGCTTTATTCATGTGTTTAAACCTGTTGTGTGTCCAAAAATAGTATTCAGGATTTTCTCTTATCTGTTTTTCAACTCGATCAACATACATATCAGTAATTTCAAAATCTTTATGCTCTCTAGGGAACTCAGAAAGCATTTCAACTACAACTTTATAATGCCCTCTTTTAATTTTCACCATTTTACCAAACATAACAGGAATATCATGTTGTTTAGCTATTCTTTCAGATCCTGTAAAAACAGGAACTTTTACTCCTAAAAAGTTTTTCCAATAAGTCACAGATCTAATTTGAGCAGATTGATCAGCTGCCATTCCACAGAGAAATAATTTTTTTTCTTGAATTTGTGTGGTTATATACTCAGCCGTATTATATCGAGATATTAATTTAGAACCGTGTTTTAACCTTATTTTTCTTACAAACGAATCTAAATGTTTGTTGGACAAAGGAGTGTATATAGCAAAAGGAAAGTGTGGAATATGATGCCCTATTGACAAAAACCATTCAAACCCACCGTGATGCGTAGCCATAAACATAACATTTTTTTTGTTTTTTGCTAAATCTTCGATTAAGTGTGAATTTTCTAAGTAAAACCTTTTTTTAATATCTTCTTTTGAAATACTATAAAATTTAAACATTTCAAAAAATACATCTGTAATATGTCTATAAAATTCCTTTTCGATTCTAATTAAATCTTCTTTAGACTTAGAGACTTTAGAGATTTCTAAATTAAATCTTACAATTTTTCTTCTATATCTAAAAACATAATATAAAAAGTAAAAAGTGATATCAGAAAAAAAATATAAAATTCTAAATGGAAGATGTGATATAAGTAATATTACAGGATAAAGAATAAGATATATTACTAATTTCATATTTGTAAATATATTTAATTATTAATTATCAACTTTTAATAAATAACAATAATTATAAAGT
>Ga0209815_1000551_pt1 | contig 27516 bp, 17 predicted proteins | sample CoawatmetaG00DNA_FD_187507 | JGI IMG/M metagenome (GOLD analysis project Ga0209815, IMG submission 187507) | Marine microbial communities from the West Antarctic Peninsula - Coastal water metaG002-DNA (SPAdes) (version 2) | ecosystem: Environmental > Aquatic > Marine > Coastal ...
CTTGCCGCTACCTAACCTAAAAAAGCGTTGTACGGCAAATAACCGGAAGACGGGGCACCGCTGCTTAAACCCCGCCGCGTTTGGCTGCAAGACTTGCAAAAGCCATGGAGCACATATAATACGTAGCGGGCTAGGTCATCATAATTACAAATCGGGCTCCCGTAGCTTAGAGGCGCTTAGTAAGTACAGCCAGAAGGTCGCAGAATTGGATCATTTAGAAGATATTGCCCATCGTGCTGGTGTAATGGCAGGCCCTAAAAGAAGAGGTAGAAAGCCAGTAGTTCACTAAGTATCTCAATCTATGCCGAAACCAGTTGCCCTATGGCTAGAATAAGATCTATTCGTTCCGCAGTGCCAGCATAGATGGCAAAACCTAAAGAGCTGGAGCGTATTGTTAGTAAATGGTGTTGTAATATTACATAATCTTTTTAGACCACCAGTTCTGGTGATTTTGGAGAAGATTGCGTGAGCCCATCTTTCTCGATTTCAGCGACAAATATCTAGATTTGTTATAGCTCAGTGACTATATATCTAGTTTTAGCTTCCTCGTGGTACTCGATTACTTTAGAATTTAAAGTAAGCCCATTTAAACTAAAGGACTAGCAATGCTTAAATTCGACACTATTGCGGGAAAGTTTGAGCATGTTCCCCAAAGTAATCTAAAAGAAAATAACTTGTTAGAGCGCTATGATCTGCAAACTGCAATTGTTGGCTCATGGGACCTGTTCAAGAATGAAATTGGATTCCCCTCAGCGTTTCTTATTGGCCAAGAGATTACTCCCGATAATACAACCCAAAACAGTATTGACCTGCTAGCCTATGATGCGGACGATTCATCGCTGATTGTAATAGAACTCAAGCGTGATAAAAACAAACTACAGTTGCTTCAATCTTTGTCTTACGCCGCCATGGTCGCAAAGTGGGATATTGAAACGATTGTAAAGACGATAAAAGCTAAAACCTCCGAGGATTGTGAAGAATTAATTGATCTAGTCGAAAGCAATGTGATCAATACAGATGTGAAAGTTATTCTGGTTGCGGAGCAATATGACCCAGAGGTAATTGTTACCGCAGATTGGTTGACCACGACTTATGGCCTCAACATCAGTGCTTTTGCGTTAAGCTTACATACGCTAACGGGCCAAACATTTATCGATTTAGATCAGCGCTATCCCTTAAGAGAGCTCAGCGACGTTTACGATAGTCGAAAGGCTAAAAAGAGTAGTAAAGCACGCACTCTTAAAAATGTATCATGGGATGATGTTATCCCTAAGTTAGCCTATGACTTTGGAAAGACTGGGATTGAAATTTGCTTAAAACATAATTCGGGAGATGCTGCTCGTCGTAGGTTCAGTAGCATAAGGACAAGCTTTGATGGCTTCACTTGGATCACTATCAACTTTCGAGCTAAATACATCAACGTTTATATGAAAGGTGTTTTTGATGGTGATCATGAGTTAATCAACAACAAATTTAGCGATACCATTGAGCTTAGCCGATGGCGTGACGGAAGTAACTTTAACGTAACAACTCAACAGCAATTTGATGAGTTAATAGTCTGGCTGCAGCTGTAGTCAATCTTTTGGCGAGTTAATAGGAGTAGCGGTACTTGAATGCAGTAGAGATTGAAGAGGCAGTATCAGATCTTGCATTACAGCCATTTGACGGCGATGAATTCCCCTATGCTTTTTTAATCGCGTTCGGAAATAAAGATACAACGATCAGAAAACTCAGAAGCGCCAAAAACTCCTCTAATAGTTCTGATATCAGTGGCGGCGCTTTACTACTTACGACAAAAGAAAAAGAGCAGTTATTATCACAAGAGCCCGCCGCAAACCGTTTTGTTTATCGATATGTTGGCTCGGCTGATTTTATAAAGAATAACCAAAGATCTTGTTTGTGGATAACCGATGAAAATTTAGCAGCTGCAGAACGTATAGATTTCATTCGCCAGCGAATGAGCAGAGTTAAAAAAATGCGCCTAACTGCTAAAGCCTCTACAACGAAGTCTGCTGCTCAAAGTTCTCATAAGTTTATACAAATTCAGAATTTTTCTAAAAAGCATTCTTTGGTAATTCCTCGCGTTTCTTCTGCGACAAGGTATTATTTACCAGTAGGTTTACTTCCGAGAAAAGCTGTTGTATCCGATAGCGCACAGGCTATTTATGATTCGCCGCTTTGGAATATGGCGCTTATAGCATCTCGAATCCATCTTGTGTGGATAGCATCTGTTTGTGGGAAGCTGAAAACTGATTTCCGCTATTCAAACACCCTCGGCTGGAATACCTTCCAAGCACGCACATAAAATAACACGTCCTCGACTTCCGAATGAGGGTAGCATTTTGGATGGGTGAAATACCCACGACCGACGTTGAGGCTTATTTTCTGAGTTCAACCGGACTACTGGTGATCGTGATCAGGGAATATTTAAGAAGGCAAAGCTATAGGGCTTTAGTAACAACGTCTGGTTTTCCAGTACGGCATTGTTATCTATGTGGGGTGCTGTATGCATGAGGTCTAAATCAGGCGCTATAGCAATCGCTGTATTTGTATCTGACAAATTAAAGTAACCAAAAATAGTTTGATGATTCCTAGAACGTTCAATACTTAGTACATTATCAGCTCTTTCTGCTACGCAAATGTCGCCTAATTTTAAACAGTCTTGTCCAGATCGCCAAGCGATCATCTGTTTATAAAAAGACAATACCGAAGCTTGGTTCTTCTCCTGGCTGGCGACACTCTTCTCTCGATGTTCTGGCGGCAATGGTAACCAAGATTTGGTGTCTGAAAATCCAGCAAGCGCATCTTCGGCATGCCAGGACATGGGCGTTCTGCAACCATCTCTGCCTTTGAATTCAGGCCAAAACTGTTTGCCATAAGGATCCTGCAGCTGATGCTGCTGAATAATCGCCTCGGTCAGTCCTAACTCTTCGCCTTGATATGTACAAATGGTTCCACGCAGACTGGATAATAAGGCGATCAGCAGCTTCGCGAATGTTTCGCGACCAGTCTCGGACGTTATTTCTGAACCCCAGCGACTAACCACACGTACCACATCATGGTTGCTCACTGCCCAACAAGGCCATCCGTCGGCCATTTTCTCTTCTAGTGTTTCAACTGTATTCTTGATGTGGTAGGCGGAAAAATCATCACCCAGTAATTCAAAGCTATAGCTCATATGCAGCCGGGTGTCGCCATGCGTATATTCGGCCATCGTGGCAAGCGAGTCCTCAGAGGTAATTTCACCCAGGGAAACCGAGTCTGGGTAACGGTCTAATAGCGCTCTAAGTTGTTCCAGAAACATCAAATTTTCCGGTTGAGTGTTGTCAAAATAGTGGTATTGCGCAGCGTATGGATTGTCTGACGAAAAGCCTCGACCCTTCCGCTCATGCATCGGCTTTTCTGGATTGTCACGGAGAAGTTTATCGTGGTAGCAAAAATTAATTGCATCCAAGCGCAGTCCATCAATACCGCGCTTTAGCCAGAACTCGACTTCGCGTAATATTTGCGCCCTGACAGCGTCGCAGTGATAGTTGAGATCCGGTTGGCTGGTTAAAAAATTGTGTAAGTAATATTGCTCACGAGATGGCTCCCACTGCCAGGCAGAACCTCCAAATATAGATATCCAATTATTAGGCGGCTTGCCATCTGCAGAGGGGTCTGCCCAAACGTACCAGTCTGCTTTGGTATTGGTTCTGTCTTGGCGGCTCTCCTGGAACCATCGGTGTTGGTCAGAGGTATGACTCAGCACCTGGTCAAGAATGATTTTTAATCCTAGCTTATGGGCTTTGGTGATGAGGTCATAAAGATCTTCATTACTACCAAAAATCGGATCAACTTTACGATAATCACTAATATCATATCCAAAGTCTTTCATTGGTGATTCAAAGAGTGGAGAAATCCAAACAGCGTCCACCCCAAGATTACTTATATAGTCTAGCTTCTCGTTAATCCCGAGGATATCACCAACCCCATCTCCATTAGTATCTTTCAAACTACGAGGATAAACTTGGTATATGACTGATCCACGCCACCATTCCGGGCTCTTCGAAGAAGAAAAATTGTCGTCCATTGAATTCGTTTCCAAGTTTTAATTAGTTTTACTAAAATGCGAGGCTAAGAACCGACATAAAACGCTATACGACCCAAGTATGGCAACCCTATGCATACCTATTCATGAGTAAATCCCCTGGTATAAATTTCAACTGACGCAGACGATTTATAGCTGATAACCAGTTATCTAGAGGCCTGTAGGCATCCAAGAGTGGTTCAGATAGGAAATGGACGTGATTGACAGGCCATATGAATACGTATGTAGTAACTTGAGAAAAATAACGAGTCGGGTTTAAGCTAGATGCAGTAAACAGTATAAATAAATAAATAAATTTTTGGGGGATGTATGAAAAACTATAAAGCGTTTCAACGCTCGAGGCTGGCACTAAGTGTTTCTATGGCTCTGGCTGTTTCTGCTGGTGCGATAGCGCCGCAGGCTTTTGCACAAGATGAAGAAATGATTGAAGAGGTCATTGTTACAGGTTTTCGTAAAAGTTTAGCTGACGCTATTGAGGCCAAGCGTAACAGTAGCTCTGTGATTGAATCGATCTCTGCAGAGGATATAGGTAAATTACCAGACTCAAGTATCGCTGAATCTCTTGCTCGCCTGCCGGGTCTTGCTGCTCAGCGTTTAGATGGTCGCGCTAGCCGAATTAGTATCCGTGGTTTTGGCGAAAACGAAAGCGCCACAACCTTCAATGGCCGTGAGCAGGTTTCAATCAGTGATAATCGCGGCGTAGAGTTTGACCTATACCCATCGGAAATTATGAGTGGTGTAGATGTTTATAAAACACCCGATGCTAGCCTTGACGCTGAAGGTATTGCCGGTGTGGTTAATATGCGCTCTATCCGCCCGCTAGAGGCTGATCCTCGCTTGCAGATAAAAAGTGAATTCGAGAAAAATAGCTTGGGTAACCTGAACCCAGATGCAGATGATACTGGCATGAATGGTTCACTTTCATGGGTAGAACATTTTGCTGATGACACTATAGGTGTTGCTTTCGCCTATTCCACGATGGAATCTCCAAACCAAGAGAATCGCTGGAACTCTTGGGGTTTCCCAGGTAAAGACGTAGATGGCACAAATTATGCGATTCTAGGCGGCGCGAAGCCATTTGTACGATCCTCGACGCTAGATCGTGATTCGATGATGTTGGTGGTTGAGGCAGATGCTAGCGACAAATTACATATTACTGCAGATGCGCTTTACGTAGATTTTTCTGATCAGAAGATTCTCCGTGGTATTGAAGTGCCTTTTGCCTGGGGCCAAGGCTCTCAGGATCCGTCATCCTTTGTTCTTGATTCTACCACTGGACTTATTACTTCTGCTGTTACAGAGGGCCAGCGCGTAGTTGTGCGCAATGACTACGAAGAGCGAAATGCTAAGTTGAAGTCGTTTGGCTTCAATGCGGAGCTAGATTACAGCGATACATTATCCTTTGAGCTTGATCTCAGCCGTTCAGAAGTTGATCGTCAGGTTTATAGCCTTGAAAGCTATGCTGGTACTGGCCGTGGTGACTCGGAAGGTGTTGCGGACACTATCGGTTATACCTTGCGTCCCGGCGGTTCCGGAGCCATCTTTGATCCAGGCTTGGACTATAGTGATCAAAGTTTGATTTTGCTTGGCGGGCCGCTGACTTGGGGTTGGCAGAGTTCTCTCAACGAGAGATTTAACGCTACAGGCACTGCCTATGAAAATGCCGCGCAGGATGGTTTTTTAAATAACCCACAGATTGACGATGAGTTAACTTCACTTAAGTTCGCTGCAACTCAAATGGTAGATAGCAACGGAATTAGTGATGTTCAGTATGGAATCTCTTATCGCGAGCGCACAAAAACAAAGGTTTCTGATGGTTACTTTATGACCTTGAACAACTTTCCGGACATGCTGGCAGTTCCAGACCAATACAACCTAGGGTCTGTGTCTCTGGACTTTATCGGCATGGGAGACATGATTGCATATAATGCTATTGGTATGGTGCGTGACGGTTATTACGATCTGACTCAAGAAACATCAAACCACGCAACTAATTCATGGGAAGTTAACGAGGAGGTGCTGTCACTCTTTGCGCAAGCTAATATCGCAACTGAGTTGGCAGGTATGACCCTTACGGGTAATGTGGGTGTTCGCTACGTACAAACAGACCAGTCATCAACTGGTAATGCTGTTGAACCTGTTGGTATCGTGCAGCAAACAGTGAGCCATGATTACTCAAACATACTGCCAAGTCTTAATCTAAAGCTTGCAGTTGATGAAGAACAGTTCGTGCGCTTGGGTATTGCTAAGACGATGTCGCGTCCACGTATGGATGAGATGAATGCGTCATTCAGCATTGGTGCCAGTACAACTCCAGATACTAATGGTAATTACATTTCGGCCTATGGCGGTAACACGTCACTAGAGCCAAAAGAAGCACTTGGCATAGACCTGACTTATGAAAACTATTTCAGCGACGAAGGCTATTTTTCTGTAGCGCTGTTCTGGAAAGATTTAAATGATTGGATCTTTGATGGTAGTAGCGAGATCGATGTCTCTGATTATTTGGCTGCGGCAAATGTCGTAACACCAAATGACAGCACCAGTGCGACCGTATACGGGAAAGTTAATGGTGGCGACGGCAGCCTCAAAGGCTACGAGGTGTCATTGTCTCTACCTCTGAACATGATTAGCGATAGTCTCGATGGATGGGGCGTATTAGTTAGCCACACTGGTGTGTCTTCGGATATTAAGGACCCCAACGGCAACGAATTCCAGTTGCCAGGGCTGTCGGACAGTATTCAAAATGCCACAATCTATTACGAGAAGAATGGTTTGCAGGTCAGGACCAGTGTCCGTAAGCGAGATGATTTTAAAGGTGAGGTCTATGGTTTAGGCTTTAGCACTAATCAGGTTGATATTCTGGGTGAGACCATTGTCGATGCACAGGTTGCATATGATTTCTCAGAGGCGGGTATTTCTGGTCTAGAGGGGCTTAGCGTTTATCTGCAGGGTTCAAACCTTACTGACGAACCTTTTATCTCTACCCAGGGTTCTGCGCTAAAGACGAGAGATTATCAGGACTACGGCAAGAACTACCGTTTAGGTTTTAGCTATAAGTTCTGAGGTCTAACCTGAAAGGAAGTAGACTAGAAGCCCCTGTCATTTAATTTTACAGGGGCTTTTTTTCGAAGAGGGAATTATGGGTAAAATAAAAATTACAAATGTGGTCATCGTTGGTGGAGGAACTGCAGGTTGGAATGCGGCAGCATTATTATCTAGAACCTTAGGTAAAACGATCAATATAAAGCTAATCGAGTCTGATGCTATTGGTATTGTCGGTGTTGGCGAAGCAACGATTCCCCCGATTATCAATTTTAATAATGCTCTTGGGTTTGATGAGCGCGAATTTATTCGTGAAACCAACGGCACTATTAAGCTTGGCATCCAATTTGAAAATTGGAATAAGATTGGCGATAGCTACATGCATGCCTTTGGCGACATAGGCAAGGATTTCCCATTCTGCAGTTTCCATAATTTCTGGGTAAAAAGTCAGAAGTTAGGTATCAAATCCAGTTTTTGGGATTTTTCATTAAACTATCAGGCGGCTATTAAAAATAAGTTTGCTAAATTAGACAGTATTAAGGGTACTAATTTACCGGGCATTAGCTATGCCTACCATTTCGATGCCAGTCTATATGCCAAATATCTCCGCAAATATAGCGAACATCATAACGTTACACGTATCGAGGGCATAGTTAGTGCAACCAATCTAAACCCTGAAAATGGCTTTATCAGTTCAGTGACCATGGATAATGGTGATACTGTCGCTGGAGATTTTTTTATCGACTGTTCAGGTTTTCGGGGGCTGCTTATTGAGCAGGCTTTGCACACCGGCTATGAGGACTGGAGTCATTGGCTGCCCTGCGATCGTGCAATAGCTATGCCTACAAGATTGACGGGTGAAATAAGTCCCTATACAAAATCTATAGCCCACCAGGCTGGTTGGCAGTGGCGAATACCTCTGCAGAACAGAACTGGCAATGGCATAGTTTTTAGCAGTAAATATATGTCAGATGATCAAGCTAAACAGATACTGCTTTCTAATGTGGACGGTGAGCCCTTATTAGAGCCCCGAGTCATTCCATTTCAAACGGGACGGCGAAAACAGCAGTGGAGTCGCAATTGTATTTCTTTCGGTTTAGCTAGCGGTTTTTTGGAGCCCCTTGAATCAACCAGTATTCATCTTTTGCAGTCAGGGTTGCGGCGTTTGGTGAAGCATTTTCCCCACAATGGCATCGATCAGTCGGAAATTGATGAATACAATCGCCAGTCAAAAGATGAATTTGAACATATTCGCGATTTTATTATCTTGCATTATAGTCTAACAACAAGAGACGACAGTCAATTTTGGATTGATTGCCAGAATATGCAAATCCCAGACTCTTTACAGCATCGGATTGATCTATTTTCATCTTCGGGTAAAGTATTTAAAGGGGATGAGCAGTTATTTGCCGAAATTGCTTGGCAGCAGGTCATGATTGGGCAAGGCGTTATTCCAGAGGATTATCACCCTATTGCCGATTCCATTTCAGATAGCCAATTAGGGGGTATGCTGCAAGACCTCAAGCTGCTAGTAGGTGGGTCAGTGGATACTCTGCCACGTCACAGTGATTTTCTCGATAGTTGCCGTAAAACGTGATTGAACACTGGGGATAAATATTCATAATTTACATACGTATTCATCATACGAAACTTCAAAACCTGTGTATATTTCACACTCAATAATAAATAGGCGAAGCTGGATATGGTCGTTAGAAAAATAATAGCAGTACTCCTTGTTGTATTTTTGGGAGCATGCTCCGATCATGATGATAGGCTAATATTTTCATCACCGGATAAAAAAATTAGTTTTTCGCTAAAAGCTGACGAACTAGGCCACATTAATTATTCAGCGTTTAGCTCTGGCGTCGCCGTTATTGAAGATTCTCGATTGGGATTCAGTTTCGCTAATGTGCCTGACTTTTCTGATGGGATTTCAATTCGCGTTAGAGATGCAAGCTCTTATGACGAAACTTGGGAGCAGTCTTGGGGCGAAAGAAAATTTATCAGAAACAATTATAACGAAGAGCTCTTTGAACTTAGTGATGGCAAGCGAACGCTAGGTTTGCGGGTACGTATTTTCAATGATGGTATTGGATTTCGTTATGAATTTGATGAAAATTTTAGCGTTGGTGAGCTGCTAATAACTGATGAAATAACGCAGTTTAATATAGCTGATAAGAACGCACAGTCCTTCTGGATTGAAGCCTATCAGAAAGATCGATACGAGACTCAATACAATGAAACGGCTGTTGCAGACATTACTGTTGCGCATACACCTGCGACCTTTAAAAATGTTAAAGGTCAGTATCTGACTATTCATGAAGCTGCATTGGTCGATTACTCCAGCATGGTCCTGCGAGGATCTGATGGTGCGGGACTAAATGCAGAGCTAGTCGCCGCCTATGACGGTATAAGAGTGCGAAGAACTGGGCCGTTTACGACTCCCTGGAGAACCCTGCAGATTGCTGATAGTGCGACCGAATTACTGTCGTCCAATTTAATCCTTAATCTCAATGAGCCTAGTAAAATTGGAGATGTCTCTTGGATAAAGCCTGGCATTTATATGGGTATTTGGTGGGGAATGCATTTAGGTGAAAACAGCTGGAGCACTGGCCCGAAATTGGGTGCGACAACTGCTGAGGCAAAGCGATATATCGATTTTATCTCTGAAAATGGATTAGATGGATTTCTGGTTGAAGGTTGGAATTATGGTTGGGATGGCAATTGGATCGACAACGCTAATGCCTTTGACTTTACTCGGTCAAATGAGTTTTTCGATGTTGAAGCTGTTGCTAGTTATGCGAAAGAAAAAAACGTCAACTTGATACTTCACAATGAAACTTCTGGCGGGATTCAAAATTATGAGAGCCAGATGGAGGCGGCCTACGATTTCTACCAGAAACTGGGCGTACATTATTTAAAAACCGGTTATGTCGGATTTTTAAATGGTTATGCACGTGATTTAAGCGAGGGAAAGGAGACTGGATGGCGTGCAGCTTACGAATGGAATCATGGTCAATTTATGGTTAAGCACTACCAAAAATCTATTGTTGAGGCAGCTAAAAGGAAGATTGCTATCAATATGCATGAGCCTATAAAGCCAACCGGCTTGCGGAGAACTTACCCAAACTTTATGACCCGGGAAGGTGTGCGTGGGCAGGAATACAATGCATGGTCGGAGGGAAACCAGCCATCCCATACCGTGATTTTACCTTTTACGCGTATGATGGCTGGACCGCTTGATTTTACGGCTGGCGTATTTGATGTCCTGTTTAAGGGTGAGGATAGTGGAGAGAGAATTAGAACAACGATTGCCAAGCAATTGGCGTTGATGGTGGTACTCTACAGCCCGCTGCAAATGGCGGCAGATCTGCCACGCAACTATGCAGCCAAACCGGAATTTTTCCAATTTATTAAAGATGTGCCTGCCGATTGGGAAGAAAGTCTTCCGCTCGGGGCTGATATTGGTGAGTACGCGGTTTATGCTAGACAGCAACGCGATAGCGAGAGCTGGTTCATTGGCGGCATAACCAATGAGTCGGCACGCAGCTTCGAGTTAAGTTTCGGTTTTCTTGGCGAGGGCGATTACACCGCACAGGTATATAGAGATGGTGATGATGCCGACTGGAAAGCTAAGCCCTACAGCACGGTTATTGAGTCACTGCAGGTTAATCGTGACTCAGATCTCTCGGTATATATGGCTCCCGGCGGTGGCTTTGCCATAAGTGTCATCAAGAACCAAGCTCAACCGGTTTCAGCTCTGTAATAAGCTTAGGAGATAGCGATGAAAACAGTACAAAAAATGATCGCAGCTCTCTTTGTCTTTGTTGCTCAGATCGGCCTAGCAGATATTGACCGTATTGACCCGCCTAACTGGTGGGCAGGTATGGCTGACAATAGCTTACAATTGATGGTCTTCGGCTCAGATGTCAGCGATGTCGAGGTCAGTACAGACTACGCTGGTGCCACTGTGGTTAGAACTACCCTTGGAGATAGTAAAAACTATCTGTTTGTCGACCTCGTTCTAGCTGACAATATTAAACCGGGCGATATGCAACTCCATTTTTCGCACGGTGAAGGTACTGTTGAGAGTATTAGTTATCCGTTGTTTGCCCGGGAGCTGCATTCGGCAGAGCGTCTGGGCTTTTCTTCAAAAGATGTTATATATCTTATAGTGCCCGACCGTTTTGCCAACGGCGATCGCAGCAATGATGAAGTCAGCAGTATGGGGGAGGCAATTGATCGTCGGAACCCTGCGGGCAGACATGGCGGGGATTTACAAGGCGTTATCGACCATCTGGATTATCTCGTCGAGTTGGGAATTACCCAAATTTGGATGACGCCAATCATAGAAAATAATCAGCCACAGTATTCATATCATGGTTATTCAGCAACTGATATGTACCGTGTTGATCCGCGCTTCGGCAGCAATGAGTTGTATGCTGAGCTTTCATCGTTGGCGGCGGAACGCGGAATAGGGCTGATTTATGATTTTATTCCCAACCACATAGGTTCAGAACACTGGTGGATGAAAGATTTACCTTTTGCTGATTGGATTAATAATGATGGTACCTTTGTGGGCACTAATCATCGCCGAGAATCGGTGCAGGATCCACATGCGGTGCAGAAAGATAAAACTTTGTTCATAAAGGGCTGGTTTGTGCCAACTATGCCTGACGTGAATCAAGAAAATAACTTTGCCTCTACTTATTTAATTCAAAACAGTATTTGGTGGATTGAATACGCTAACTTAGCTGGTTTGCGAGTCGATACCTTGCCATATAATAATAAGGATTTCATACGGAATTTCACCGAGCGAGTGCTCAGGGAATATCCAGATTTCAGCATTGTTGGCGAAGAGTGGTCAATGAATCCAGCCATCGTTTCCTACTGGCAAAAAGACAAACTTAATCACGACGGATTTGACTCTGGTGTGCCCAATTTGATGGACTTCCCGCTCCATCAAGCCATGATAGATTCGCTGACCCAAGAAGAGAGCTGGGATTTGGGACTGACCAAGCTTTATCAAACCATGGCTAACGATTTTCTGTACCCGAACCCAGAAAAGCTTTTATTATTAGCGGATAATCATGACATGAGTCGGATCTTTGCGCAGCTTGGTGAGCGCATCGATCGCTTTGAAATGGCCATGGTGTACATGTTCACTACCCGCGGTATTCCACAGCTTTTCTATGGCACTGAAATATTAATGTCCAACCCGGATAGTGCTGATCACGGTATTATTCGCAGTGACCTCCCTGGAGGTTGGCCAAGAGACAAAGTTAATGTCTTTACTGGACAGGGTCTCAGCGAGACACAAAGGGGCGCCAAACAGTTCCTAACTAAGTTGCTCAACTGGCGCAAAAATGCGCCAGCAATTCATCATGGAAAGTTTTTCCACTATGCACCATCAGATGGTGTATATGCCTATTTTAGGGTGTCCGACGAGCAAAAAATTATGGTTATTATGAATAATGCGCAAGAAACCCGTGTTATCAAAACAGAGCACTATGCTGAATTGATCGGCGATGCGATGGTTGCAGTCGAGGTTCTGGGCGGCACACCAGTAAATTTAAGCAAAGGCTTCTCTATTCCGTCTAAGTCGGCCGCCATCTTAGAGTTGCGTTAGTGGCTTGCGTAACTCAGTCGACGAACAACTCAAAGTGAATTGTTTTTAGGGGAACATTTTTTATGGCAACAGTTAGCTCACGGTTAGGTAGGGGCATAGTCACCACACTAGCTGCTCTTATATTGTGCTCACAAGGCCATTCCGACTCACCTAGGTTTGTTAATCCTATCTTGGCGGGAGGTTATCCTGATCCAAGTATTTGCAGGGTTGACAGTGATTATTATTTGGTTAACTCAACCTTTGAATATTTCCCTGGGTTGCCACTGCACCACAGTAAAGATCTAGTCAATTGGGAGCTTGTGGGCTATGGCTTGCACCGGCCAGATCAGGTCATTTCTGATGTTAATTTGGTCGACGTGCAATCCGACGGTGGTATTCATGCACCAACACTGCGTTGCCACAAGGGTGTATTTTATATTATTACTACCAATGTTTACTCGCCACCAAAGAAAAGCGAACCTACCGAGTTTGTTAACTTTATCATTACTGCGGACAATATAGCGGGCCCTTGGTCGCAGCCCCATGTTATTGAAGGAGCCCCTGGAATTGATCCGGACTTATTCTTTGATGACGATGGTAGTGTGTGGTACGTGGGTACTCATACTCCTGAAATCCCAAACTTTAACGGTGAGGGAGAAATTTGGCTACAACAGTTGGATTTGGGCAAATGGGCACTCGTTGGTGAAAGACATTATTTGTGGCGTGGCGCACTGATTGGGGCCATTTGGGCTGAGGGGCCGCATCTGTATAAACGCGATGGCCGTTATTATCTCATGGTGGCTGAAGGTGGCACCAGCTTCGACCATGCCGTGACAATTGCAGTCGGTGATGCGATTACTGGCCCCTATGTTGGTAATCCGAGAAATCCAATTCTTACGTCTCGACACCTTTCCTACGATAATTGGGTGCATAGTACAGGTCATGCGGACCTCTTGGAATTATCAGATGGTCGTTGGTACATGGTTGCATTGGGAGTCCGTGGTGATGAGTCTAGAGGCTCCAATATGGGTCGAGAAACTCACCTTGTGCCTATTGTTTGGGAGCGCGAGCCGTACCCGTGGAAAACCAAGAGCGAATGGCCAGTAGCGGCACCATTCACAGGAAAGGTTGAGCGCTACAACGCATTACCAATGAAAGAATTCCCTCAGCATCGAAAGTTAGTGTTTTCCGACAATTTTGATTCACCAACTTTGGGTCTTCAATGGAATTTCAGACGGTTACCGATACAGGATATTTTCTCGCTTATTGAGCGTCCTGGTTATTTTCGCCTTTATTCTAATCCCGCTACACCGCAAGATCGAGGTCGAGCAAGTTTGATCGGTTTTCGTCAAACTGAGAGTGACTTTATCTATCAGGCTAAAATCCAATTCGCACCTGCGGACAACAATGTCAACGCAGGATTGAGTGTGTTCCAAAAGGACAATAATTATCTTAGCTATACAATTGTTCGCCACGGTGATGGTTATCAGTTGGAGTTGGCCTTGGCCTCCCCCGACAAAGCTATTGCATTACTAAAGCGCCACTCCTTAAAAGATTATGCTGGCCAGATTCAGTTGCGAGTAACCTCTAAAGATCACCGTTATGTGTATAGTTATTCAATGGATGATGGCAATACTTGGGTAGAGTTTACAAAGACGGCCGCGGACCTACAGATTAGTCGCGGTTATACAGGCGCCTATCTGGGCTTTTATAGCACCAGCAACGGTGTTCAAAGTAAAGACTACATGGATATTGATTGGGCCAACTATGCAGCTTATGAAAGGCACTAACCTAATGATACTTAGATGATCATTCATACTCTCAAATTACTTATTTTTTTCGCTGTTAGCTATAGTCAGATGATTATTGGCTCTGAAGTGCCGGCGGTTAGTGCAGGGACACTAGTAACTCATCAGCAGTTTCAATCGACTCATGTTATTGCCCGTGATATCTATGTATGGCTGCCTGAGGGTTATACTGAGAACTCTTTGTATGATGTGCTTTATATGCACGATGGCCAGGCGTTATTTGATGCTAAAAAAACATGGAATGGACAAGAGTGGGGGGTCGACGAAACAGCCTCAAAACTTATATCCAATGGGAAGGTGCGCCCCTTTATTGTGGTTGCTATTACCAATACAGAGCGACGACATAGTGAATACTTTCCTGAGGAACCCTGGCTGTCACTATCCCCGGCACAACGTTATGATCTACTAAGTCGCCACCGTTATGGGGGCAATAGGATTTTTGAGGCTGATATCCAATCCGACGCCTACCTGCGTTTTTTGGTGGATGAGTTAAAGCCTTTCATTGACCAAACTTATTCAGTTGACTCATCACGAGAGCATACTTTTATTATGGGCTCTAGCATGGGCGGTCTGATTTCTATCTATGCGGTAAGTGAATACCCTGAAATATTCGCTGGTGCCGCGTGCCTTTCCACACATTGGGCGGGTATTTTTGACATGCAAAATAATCCTATACCAGCGGCTTTGAACGATTATCTGCAGGCTCGTTTGCCAACTCCCGGGCGGCACAAAATCTATTTTGATCACGGCACGAAGGGCCTAGATGCTCTCTATCCGCCTCTGCAGGTAGAGGTCGATAAAATAATGATTGCCAAAGGCTATAGTGATCAGGATTGGTCGACTATCATACAAGCGGGAGCTAATCACTCAGAAAACGCATGGCGTGATCGTCTAGACCTACCTCTTTTGTTTCTTCTCGGCAAATAATGGACTGAGGGACATAACAAAATCAATAGGTAGGCAAATTCATTGGATGAATACGTATGTGTTCGGGTATGCAATCAAACCTAGCCTCTTTACACTCTAGACATGAGTCACAAACTAAAAGAGATCGATCGATGAATAGACAACCAACGCTGGGGTTTTGGCAAATTTGGAATATGTGCTTCGGCTTTATGGGCATTCAGTTTGGATTCGCTCTTCAAAATGCCAATGTTAGCAGGATTTTTCAGACCCTCGGCGCAGACTATAATGATATGACGATCCTGTGGGTTGCTGGCCCCCTCACTGGGCTGGTGGTGCAACCCATCATTGGTTATTTGAGTGACAATACCTGGACTAGGCTGGGTCGCAGGAGACCGTATTTTCTCATTGGCGCTGTACTGGCTAGTTTGTCGCTGGTGGTTATGCCAAATTCACCAGTGCTTTGGATGGCTGCCGGTACTCTTTGGGTTATGGATGCGTCTATTAACGTTGCGATGGAGCCATTTAGGGCATTAGTTGGTGATATGTTGCCACCGAAGCAACGCTCACTGGGCTTTGCTATGCAGAGTTTTTTTATCGGTGTCGGAGCGGTTGTCGCCTCTTCATTGCCGTGGATGATGAGCAATTGGTTCGATGTTAGTAATACGGCAGATGCTGGCGTGATTCCTGACTCAGTGAAATACGCTTTTTATGCGGGTGGAGCAATCTTTCTATTGGCCGTTTTATGGACGATTTGCTCTACTGAAGAGTATTCTCCGGAGCAGTTAGAACAGTTTCAAAAGGTTGAAGATGAATTAAATAATACGCCACGATTATTCGGCACACTTAGGACATCTCAACAGTTCAATCGGGGCGGTTTAATTTGGTTTATTTTAGGACTCGCACTGACTCTGATTGTGGATAGCTATATCGACCAGCTGGATCGAAATCTCTACATTCTGAGCATAGGTATTACGGTTTTTGGTCTATTGCAGCTGATGGCAGCCAAGATGGATCCCGGTCAGAATGGGTTTATTGTGGTTATGCAGGACCTATTTGATATGCCAACACCGATGAAGAAGTTAGCAGTGGTTCAGTTCTTTAGTTGGTTCCCTTTCTTTGTGATGTGGACGTCAACCACAGCTGCCGTGACAGCTTTTCACTACGGTACAAGTGATACTTCATCGGTAGCATTTAACCAGGGCGCTGACTGGGTCGGAGTATTATTTTCGGTATACAACGTATCTGCTGTCTTCGCAGCTATCACTATTCCGCTAGTTTCCAAAGTCCTGAGTTTACGTACGGTACATATGGTTAATCTATGGCTCGGTGGTCTTGGGTTTGCCTCATTCGTGATTATTAGAGATCCCATCCATTTGATAGTCCCTATGATCGGTGTTGGTTTTGCGTGGGCATCCATTCTATCGATACCCTATGCTCTATTATCTAATGTTATTCCGTTTAAAAAAATGGGCGTATACATGGGTATCTTTAATTTTTTTATCGTACTTCCTCAAATTCTCGCCGCCAGTATTCTAGGACTTTTGGTCAGCAGTTTGTTTAACGGTGAGGTTATCTACGCTTTATTAATTGCCGGATGCAGTATGTTTGTCGCAGGATTGATGACTTTGCGTGTTGATCAACCGGTAAGCGCCGATCAGTAATCATTAAGTAGATTTGCTTTAGACGCGAGTAGCCTTGGTGCCGCAGGACTCTCGGATGACTAAGGTAGGTGAAACCAGGCTGGAGTCGACGTCATCACCATTGATTAACTTGATGAGATTACCCACCAGCAATTTGCCAGATAAACTGGTATCTTGATGCACGGTTGTTAGTGGTGGATTGATATAGGAAGTGGTGACTATGTCGTCGAAACCTACAATTGCAACATCCTCTGGGACACGTTTTCCAGCACTCTGCAGAGCCTTGATCGCGCCGATCGCCATCAAATCACTGGCAGCAAAAATGGAAGTGAAATCAACTCCTGATAACATTAAATCTTCGACTGCTTGATATCCTGATGACTCAAGATTGTCAGCAAATTTAAGTAGTTCAGACCTGATTTTCAGGCCATACTGATTAAGTGCTTTTTCATGCCCTTCATAACGAGATAAATATTCAGGGTAATGTTCTGATGCTTCTCCTAAAAAGACGATAGACCTATGACCTAATTCTAATAGATGTTTGGTGGCCTGATAACCGCCAGAGAAGTTATCACAACTTAGTGAATTACCGGACTGTCCCTCCACAATCGGTCCCCAAATAATAAAATGAGCATTGGACTGGGTCAGGGTTTTAAGTTTCTCCTGATAGCTAATGTAGTCTCCATAACCGAGCAAAATCATTCCATCCGCTCTGTGTGACACCTCATACACTTTGTGCCAGTCCTCAGATTGTTGCTGAAAGGAAATGAGCAAATCATAACCCTTATTAGCCGCAGAACGCGTAATACTGCCAAGCATGGATAAAAAGAATGGATTTATTTGAGATCCATCGAGAGTGCGGTCTTCAAAGATTAATAGCGCAATGGTCTTGGTGGTTTTGGTTCGCAAATTAGCGGCATTACGGTCGGCCTGGTAATTGAGTTGCCGGGCAATTTTTTGGACCTTTATTCGAGTGTCTTTACTCACTAATGGGCTGTCACGCAGCGCTCTAGAAACAGTGGGTTGCGAGACGCCAGCCAAATAGGCAATGTCAAATGATGTGGTTGGTACTTGTTTACCCATAGTCTAAGCCTTAAATTGAGTAACTACCTTTTTATGTATCTGTGAGGCTAAGGATAACCCGAAAGATAAAATGTGTATAGCTAATAACATAACGTTTAAAAACAGGTTGGGAGCCACTTTATACATTGTTTAAGCGCTGGACGTGGATGATGTTTTGAACATCGGCAATGCGGCGATTTTAGGCTCTGCAATTGGCGCCCTGTTTTACAATGTGTTGCCCCTTTACCTGGGTATGCTCCAGGAATACAGAGGGATAGATAATGTCGGCATAGGTTTTGTAGGCTTTATTTTTTTCTCGGGTGGAATGTTATCACTTTATCAGCATTTTTCTGGATTAGACGCTTTAACTGGCAAGTAATCGCCGCGATATGCTCGCTCTTGGCGGTGTTAAGTTTAATGGTGACTGCGTGGCTATTTTCCTACTATGGGTTGCTTCTGGCAGTCTTTGTCACCGGTGGCGCTTGCAGCGGAATCTATGGTTTATGTACCACAGTTATTGGCGACACCAGCCAAGCAGCCCGCTGGTTTGGTCTGAAAATTGCAGCGGAAGGCGCGCTGGGTGCCATTCTTTTTTTAGTACTTCCCTCGCTAGTTATTGCTGATTATGGCTTTAATGGCCTGACTCTGGCGCTGGGTGTCGTTGTGCTTCTTTTGTCTCCAGCACTCTTTTATCTGCCCTCACAGGGAAATAAGAATGTCGGTACCACATCAATTAACCATAACGCAGAATCTAGCCGAAATGAGACTGCTAAAAAGGCGATTTACCTAATGTTGGGTGCGACTCTGCTGTGGTTTTGTGGCCAGACAATTATGTGGTCGTTCGTCGAACGAATCGGCAGTGCTGCAGGGCATTCTAGTGAGGAGGTTGGCAATGTCTTAGCAGCGTGCCTAGCAGCAGCAATGAGTGGGTCGATTGTCGCGACATTTATTGGCGACCGTTTCGGCACACTACAACCTTTTATGATTTCCTCGGCACTGTTCTTGTTGGCATGCCCAGTAATTATGGATAGTCATGTGTTTTCCTCTTATCTTATTGGTGCCACCCTAGTGATGTTTTCTGTGGGTCTGGGGATACCTTATTGCTTTTCTATTGTGGCAGCGCTAGACAAGGATGGCCGCTATACCATTTTGGCTGTTCCCGCTATTGGTGTTGGCATGATGGTGGCTCCAGGACTTGCTGGGACGCTCTCCGCAGATGGCAGTTATGGCCTATTAGTGTCTGCTGCTGGGCTTCTGGTTATCCTTGGTATGGGATTATCCGTATTGTCTTTGCGTTCAGCAAAGGACCATCACCTAAATCTTGCTTAGTTTAACAACGACACTGGACGGTGGTGTTTGGACGGGTACCAGTTTGTATGGCCGATTAGCGAATAACGGAATCTCGATACCAGAGCAGCAGGAAATATGGAACTAAGTTAATCTTTAAACGTTTTGGAACCAATTCATTTAAGCGTATTAGTAATACTACCTAACAGCAGGAGTCCCATCTGACAAAAAGGGTGGGTACCCCCGGGGACGTTTGCCAACCAAATAGGTGAGGGTGTCCTGAATTCTGTGTAACTGTCTATCATTAAACCCAAACATGGGTGAGGATAGGCACTATGAACAAGAAAGAGCTACAGGCGATCGCTCAAGCGGCTGCCAAAAATATCAAGACGGAAGATGACCTCAGAGACTTCCAGCAGATGCTCACCAAGATTACTGTCGAGGCAGCATTGAACGCTGAACTTGACGATCATCTTGGCTTTGAGAGGCACGAGCAGTCCGAAGCTGACAACAACCGCAACGGGTATTCCACTAAAACCATCCGAACCGAAGTCGGCCAGTTCGAGCTCGATACACCACGCGACAGAGCTGGGAGCTTTGAGCCCAAACTCGTTAAAAAGCACCAGCGCCGATTTACGTCGATGGACGACAAAATAATCTTCCTGTACGCCCAAGGCATGGCAACGCGGGAAATCGTCACGACCTTCAAGGAAATGTACGGGGCCGATGTCTCTCCCACCCTGATTTCAAAAGTTACCAACGCTGTGATAGAGGAGGTTATCGAGTGGCAGTCCCGTCCCCTGGATGCGGTTTACCCTATTGTTTACCTGGATTGTATTGTCGTAAAAATCCGGCAAGACAAGAAGGTTATCAACAAAGCAATCTACCTGGCCTTGGGTGTCAATATGGAGGGCCAAAAGGAATTGTTGGGGCTCTGGCTATCGGAGAATGAAGGGGCCAAATTCTGGCTCAGCGTGCTCACAGAGCTCCAGAATCGCGGCGTGAAGGATATTCTTATTGCCTGTGCCGATGGCCTAAAGGGCTTTCCAGACGCGATCAACACAGCCTTCCCCGAGACTCAGATACAGCTCTGTATTGTCCACATGGTGCGCAACTCGATGAAGTATGTGCCGTGGACAGACTACAAGGCTGTGGCGGCAGACCTGAAAAAAATATACACGTCAGTCACCGAAGATGAAGCGCTGCTGGAACTTGAAAACTTCTCTGACCAATGGGACGACAAATATCCCCAGATCAGCCGATCGTGGCGTAACCACTGGCACAATCTTAATACCCTATTTGGCTACCCTGAAGACATCCGTAGGGCAATCTATACGACCAATGCTATCGAATCGCTGAACAGCGTAGTTCGTAAGGCGATCAAAAAACGTAAGCTATTTCCCACCGACGATTCGGCAATGAAAGTGGTCTACCTGGCAGTCCAGGAAGCATCAAAGAAATGGACCCTGCCGATCCGTAATTGGAAACTGGCACTAAATAGATTTATGATTGAGTTCGAAGACCGCTTGGCGGATTACATTTAACCCGGGCAGTTACACAGAAATAATTACACCCTCAAATAGGTCAATGAGTTCCGTCGTCATTTCCATTTGTCTCAGTAACTAGTTTTAATACATTTGATTTTTTTGGCAACGAAATTTCTTCGTCCGACCATTCAGGTATCCCGAGACCTTCAACTACATCATATTTTTCCTCAAAGCCGTCGATTCCATTCCTCGCCTTGCACAGCCACATCGGTTCAGGCGCCCAGTCTATTTCGTACTCGTGAATAGGAAACGGGACGCGAAGGTAGTTGGAGGAGGCTAGAACGATATGAGTCAGTCCGGAGTACATAGTAAACAGGTACCCTTTGCTTTCTAGTCCATACTCCCTGTCGCTATCAACAGGGCGGTCATAAGTATCATCCATCATACGAACTTTTTTCGATCTCGAATAGGCAAGAACGTTGATATTCAAACGCTTCAGCTTAGCTATTAGCGCCATTAAGGCTTTTCTTTGCGGCTCAATACCTTCGCTTTTCATTTGGTCGAGAAGAGAAGGCGAAGAAGTGTCTTTAGTTTCTACAGCCGCCCTAATCAATTCGTTAATCGCTTGGTCTAATAACTGAACACATTTACTTTGAGCATTTGTAAGAGGCAGCAACGCGTCCTGTATCGTAAAACGATATTCCTCTGGTACGCCGTAACGTGCTTGGGGATTGCTGGGGGTCATGCGATTGTCACGACGTATCTGACGCCGTCCTTCCATGGCCTCTGATAACTTCCACACGTAATTATCATAGGCTAATAAACGTTGATCCTTTAAGTGATCGGGAGAATCGCCGACCGTTTCGGGATCGCAGCGGCTTTTAAAACGTTGAGCGCGATCTTCGATGAGCTTTATTAAACCAGAGCTAGGCAGCGAAATCGCAAAGCATCTTTTTCCTTCAATTATCTTGAACTCGGTCATGGGAGAAAGTTCACCCAATTTAGAGTATACACGCGCAGGCGCATCCTCTCCGTCAACTTCGGTAGTCCAGATGTCGGCCCTCGAATCACTCCCTTCCCAAAGGGCACTCTCGAGCTGAAAAACAGTTTCGACCTTGTGTCGACCTCCATGATCTAGCGCTCGTAGGGTTTTTTCGCTTAATCCGACAATCTGCGAGAGTCTATCTTGGTCGCACTCGTAGTGCTCGCGCATTTCGGAAACGATGCCCGGGTGGATGCTTACTTGCTTTGCTTTCGTTACTTGCCTTGCTTTCATGGTTACGGCCTTCGATTGTCTAACGACTATAATAGCACATATGACGGGATAACTAACAGTATTATGCAAATACTCTTATCGGTATAGTTGCCAGTAATCTTGACAGAATACTTTTCATGGTCTATTGTATGTTTAGGTAGTAAAAATTACTTCTATAACTATCTAAATTAATTCATTAGCGAAGCTCAGGCGATGACAAATTTACCGTAAAAACCATCAGGAATATGATTATGAACGAAGAAATTAGATTAGATTCATTTGAACAGTTTTTCGATGGAATTAAGAACATTTGGGCAAGATTGGAACAACCAAATAGAATTATCCCGTTTTGTACCCCTCTTATGCTAAATCCTACATTTTTAGTAATTGGAACAAATCATTCTAATAATTTCTGTCCATACAACGAAACAGAAAACAATCGTATTGCCGATGCTTACAGTAGTGAGATTCCAAAAGAGCATACTTTTCTAGAGCATCAACACCCTTTTGCTACAGCATTAAGAAGGATCATAACTGGGGTTAGAGAGGAGATTAAGGATTTCGATATAAATGAAGAATGGCTAGGTACAAATAGATGTGCAATTCAAACAGATAGCGATGGCATTGCTAATTTAAAAAGACATGTGAATTATAAAGATTGCGAAAAAGAAATGGATTTATTGCTAAAAGCGTTTGTGCGATACATGCAACCAAAAAACGTGTTATTAACTGGAGAACATGCTTGCCAACTTTATTATTCTAAGGGGCCAATGCAAGGTATGAAAAGTAAAAAATGTATTTTAAGTAAGGAATCTAGGGATACGTTTAATCTCATTCCAGTTAAGCATTTGTCTATGGGTTATCATAAATCTGAAATAATTCGTAAAATAAAGGAATCTATCAATGATGGGTTTTGTGATTATTGAATATGAAACAAATAGAACTTTTACCTTATATAATTGATCAAGAGATTGTCGATTACTACCGTTTAGTATTGAACGAGCTGAGGTTACTTCGTAACGCAAAGATAGGTTTTATACGGACAGTAAAAGGCTACAAATTAATGGAGCAAGAACTTATTAAAGATTGTAGGGAAAATCCTATGCACGAATTAGAGTTTCGAAGACTACTTGAAAAAGTTGAAACTGGCGTAGAGAGGGTAACTAATGATGAACATTTCAAAAATATTGATATAAATATAAACAAATGGTCCGGCCGAAAGAGCTCAGTAGAGTCCGAGATAAATAGCTGCATTCAGTTTTGTCGATGACAACCTACTCGGGGATAACTGGATCCAGTATGTTAGGTAAAACTCTTAGATAGCCGGGATATTTCTAATCCAATTCACTCACCCGTATTAGTAATACTAGGGTAGAGCGGAGTCCCTTCTGACAAAAGGGGGGGTACCCCCGGGGTAGGGTCGGCGTATTTGAGAATTGGGGTTTTTTACAGGGTTTTTTTGGGGAGTTGAAGCGTTGAGTGGCTAGGTAGTACAAAATTTTATTACGGTATATTTGACGGTACATATAGAAATATAACTAATTAAATCGTTATTTAACAATAACTTAATTGGTTAATTCGGGCGGTGCCGTCCCGACCAACTACGTGGCTTGTGTTGATAGTATTTACTAACTGCACAAAAATTTGCACAAAAATCAGATGTGAATAGTAACCTCATCAAAGGGTAGATCATCGGGGTTCATGTAATCTAGCCCAGGGATGAGCGCGCTGCTTCACCAAGGGCCAGATAGCAAGGCCGTGTCTTTAAACTTCACAATAAAACCTACCTACAAGATTAACGGAGTAGGGTGTGTGCACAAGTGTCAGTCCTCGAAAGACCTGGTAAACGCGGCAGGCTTCAACCAGTGTGGTGGGATGTTGGCGCTCTAGGGACAAAGCTCGGACAAAAATTTAGATTCGTATAGTAACTTCAAGGTAAGGCAGAAAGACTGCCGATATTTATATTGATTATTTGCCATTTCTATATTCTTTAGGTACAAGGTCAGCTAGCTGCTTTAAAGAGTCTAGCTCATGGTTGTCTAGCTGTATGCCAAATCGGTGAGCCCCAAGCCATTTCCGTAGCCGTTGCAGGGACATCACTGCGTGGTGATTTCCCCAAACGCAGACTGTCATAGGTACTCCAACGACAGGTGGGGTTTTGTATAACGCGAACATAATAAAAGGCGTCCTCACTCGAATCATAATCTGGGTCAGTCCAGAGGGTCTTAAATTCTGAAGTACCAGCCGCATTGTCCCAACGACAGTCGTTCAGGCTAACGGTCGCGCCATTGGTTTTACATTTTCCGGTTGCCGGGTCTAGCTGGGACCCACCGCAAGCGACATCGTGAACAACCTCTTGCCGGCGCCCGCGCTCTATCCAACCTTTGATGACTTGCACTTTTGCCAAGGGTGCATTGTCAGGGTCTTTAACCGCCCACACAAACACCGAGAGAGCGGTTGGTGCGCTATTCTCAACAGCAAGCAAGCTTCCACCCATAGGCACGCCATTATCATAGGCGGCAGTTATGTCAGTCGTTTCAACTATATTGGTTGGCAGATTGAAACCAGCGAATACACGTAGCCTAATACGCGTGCCGCTGGTGGCGTAAACCTCTTTGCGTTTCATGGCATCAAATAGGGCCTCGCGGGTGTTTTCTCTAGCCCAAATGGCGGCCAACCCACCGGGGTTGTTGTGTTGGGTCCCGGTCAGATTAGTACTCTCGAATCTTCTCTTAGCAGGTCCTGAGGTAAATGTTGTTGCGCCGCGATAGTCCCACTCTTCAGTATCGCCAGGATTAGAGTTGTGGGTATCTGTTGATCCAATTAAACCAACTTTGAGGGGGTTGATGCCAATTTGATCTTCCAGAGCCATCCCTATTTGCAGACCGTCTCGCACCATTGAGGTTGGGTACAGGCAAGCGGTTTTATCGCCTTCTTTACAAACAGGAATGAATTGTTCAAAACCGCATTCTTCATCTCCAGCACCAAAGGCGACTGAGCACTCCGAATTGCCCTTGATTTGGAACATTTCCACTATGGGTTCTGAGCGCTCCCTGAGTCTCCAATCATCATCTGTATAGGATATTCCATCAATTGTTTTACCAGAAAAGGCCAACCCCCAGGTTTTGTTAGGATTGTGAGGGATCGTTAGGAACTCGCAGTCATCAGTGCAGGTGGCTTCCAGCGACTTCCACAGATCAATTTCGGAGGCAGCATCATAGGCTGATACCGCATACTCTGGCGTTTCTAAAGATCGAAAAATAACATTACGATGATTTTTGCCACGGTCTGGAAGAGACGGTGAGTACTCATAGCCGGCAAAGGTGGTGAACTGTCCAGGTTCATAATAGCGTTCAGCAGCTTCTTTTATCGACTGCCAGGTAGTAGCAGCATAATCTCGTTCTTTAGCCCTATCATTGTCGAAGACAGAGAGGTCTTGATCTAAAGGCCGTTGTACCCGACTGCGCATGTCTAAAAAGGTAAAGACGGAGGCATTTTCAATCCCATCACAGGTATCCTGTGCAGCCTCTGTCTTATCAGGCTCCCTACAGGCAAAAACACGCCCAAAGCCCTCTGCGTGATCAGTTAGCGCCACAAAGTCTAAAGGCCGCGTAAGCTCCACTCGTTCCCCCGAACGAAGCTTTACACTCTTGCCTTTGGCCACTTGATAGGCCGTATCCATATCGAATCGATTGCCAAATAAATAAGCATCAACAGACATATTGGTGTGAACGTGAAGGTCGCCAAAGAAAACATTATTTAGCGGGTTGGGTTGTTTGAACTCTAAGGGACGTCTTTCGGGCCGGTAAAAGGCCTCTTCATCTTGGGATTCAGCGTAGGCCACAACAGCCGCTATTTCCTCTGCACTATGGGGCAGCGCAAGGTTACCTGCAATCTGCATGATACGGTAACCAGCAATCATTACACCGGCTAAGATGAGGACACCTATCCATTTTTTGTACGACATCAAACTCCTCCTGAATTCGGATGTTACCGACCATGTTTATAAACGAAAGCTAAACCAGATTCCAGTTAAGATTTTGCGTTACCTCTTTCACCCTGACTCGGTACTAATGGGGATGTTGGGAATGGGGGTGAGGCGCTCATACGAAAAGACAAAATCTGTAGCAAGAGAGAAGTTAAAAAAGGCTTAAAATAAAGTATAGTCTTTTATGCACTTGTACATACTTTTAACATCCGTAAAAAGCACTTTCCTTATATTTTTCAATGGCTTACAGCGTTACACCGCTACACTGGGGGTGTAGCGGTCGCAGGTTCAAATCCTCCCCTCCCGGAAAAACATCAACGTCAGTATATACTGATGTCCTCAAGGCCCTGTTATTCAGGGCTTTTTTGTTTATCCTTAGTCCATAGTTACCCCTTTGAATCCGGTATACTCTGGGAATAAAGACGTTACAAATTGCGGTATTTTGTATCTAGTTGCATACGCGCTTTAATTTCTAAACGAGACGATGGATATGGCTGTAGTTTCATCATCATCATGGGTCAATATCAACTCATCTCGGCCATCATGGTTTAAATCATGAACCATGAATCCAGTTCGACTATCCGGTAGCGCTAGAGATAATTTTATGGCTTTTTTGGCAAACATAGTCTGACCTTGCTGCCCAGGATAAACTAGCAGAGTACTGTCACCTTTTTGCACCAGCAGATCCTTCTGTCCATCACCAGTAACATCAGCACCGAGTACGGCCGGAATAAATAAATCACCACTGCCAAAATCAAAGCGTGCTGATATCGTCTTTCTGGTACTAGGTTTAGCGGGAAATTCACCGTTGATCATTTTGTAGATTGAGACATCAACCGAAACTGATCGAGTAATCAGCGCTCTAATGACCGCGCCTATACTTATATCTACCGATGTCACAAGGAACTCTTGGTTGCCGTCACCAGAGATATCTAACCGTTCATTATCGAACTGAAAACCGTCGGTGCGAATAGTTGAAGTGGGGCTTTCTGGAAATTTAAGAAGATTATTTTCATCCACTGCACCGAGGTATACCTCATATTCAGACTCCCAGCCAAAGATACCCTCAGCCTTGATCCGTTTGACAATAAGATCACTAACACCATCATTATTAATGTCCACAATTTCATCTAAAAGCCTATTTTTACCATTGTCGTTTTTAGCATCCTCACCAATACTAATCTGAGCATAGCCACTTAACATGTCTTTAAGATTGGCATCCAAATTGACAGGCACCTTAGAGAACTGGCCGAGGTTATTTTGTCGATGTACTTCAAAATAACCATCTTGCCAAAAAGCAATATCATTATGACCATCATTATTTTCGTCAATAAGGAAGG
>Ga0209815_1000554_pt1 | contig 27480 bp, 14 predicted proteins | sample CoawatmetaG00DNA_FD_187507 | JGI IMG/M metagenome (GOLD analysis project Ga0209815, IMG submission 187507) | Marine microbial communities from the West Antarctic Peninsula - Coastal water metaG002-DNA (SPAdes) (version 2) | ecosystem: Environmental > Aquatic > Marine > Coastal ...
CTGTGTACCACTTCCAATATATGTTGTTCGTAACCTTACCTTTACTTCCCTATAAGGTAATCCGATACTCCTGAAATTTGTTTTACCTCCAAGATTTTGAAACGAGTATGTACTGCCTGAAGATCCAATTGGCGTAGTATTTATTTCGTATGTCGTTTCCCAATCCGCACTAGGTGTAGTTGTTTTAAAAACTGTAATATCTCTATTAAGATAAGATGTGTTTTTAAATTCATATTCAATTGTTGGATTCAAATCTGTATTACCTATTGTTAGGTTAGTTCTCCATACTTCACCAATCTGAACGTTTATATATCCTGTTGTGTTTTTAATAAATTCTAAAGCATATGTCGGTGCAGTCGCTCCCGTACCCACTACTGGACTAAATATAATTCCTGGGGTTGAACCTCCAGTTCTATAATAGTCTCCATTAATAGACATGTTAAGATTAAGATTTCCTGATGTACCACCCTCATTAGCAGTAAATGCTGCAGTTATTTCAGGTAATGGTTGATCGTAATATGTATTTCCTTGATTACTATCAGGACTTGCTGTTAATGTTGTTGTGAATGGTCCTGGATTATAGCTAGTTGGTTGACTTGAAGATAAAGTTCCTGTTACAGTTCCACCGGAATTGAAAAAGCCAGTAGGTACTGTTATAGTAAAATCTACACTTCTATTAATAGCACTTTGAGAATCATTAGCTGTGAATGATGTTGGTACTATAGATACACTAGTAAGAGGCACATAATAAGCTGAACTATTATTTCCTAATGAAATATTTACAGTCCCTGTTTGTTCTATTGAAGCAATTCCCCCACCATTTCCTGTCCAATTAAAGAAGGTATATGTTGGTGGGACATTTCCTGCTCCATTTCCGTTATCTCCCCATGTTAAATTATTAAATCCTAGGAATATAATTTGCGGTAATTTTTTAATAGTATATGTTGTTCCTGTATTTACACTATCTGCTTGGAATAGAGAATCTGTCGATCCTAATGTTCCAGTCACATCAAATAGTTGTGTTGAATTATTATAAGTAGCATTTAACGATGTATCTGCCCCTCCAATTATAGGTATTTCGTCTTCTTCTAAAATTGCTTCCCCTTGGCTATTTGGATCATTTATATTAGGGTCATTTGCTATATTATATGAAAATGAATTTAAATCAGGAGTAATAAAAGAATTAGTTCCGTTAGACCATGTTTTTCCATTACATATATACCACCCCTCATATTCTCCAATACCTCTACCGACATATATATCAATAGGTGCCGATGCTGGTGAATTAGCAGTATGTTGATTTACAAATTTATTATTATCTTCAAAATAAGCAGGTAACATTGAAATTATAGTACCGATTGGAACCGTACCTCCAATGTCTGCAATATTTTTAAATACAATCTTTCCTTGTTGATTATCAGAAACAGCAATTTTATTAGTGTCAGGATTTCCAGTAAGTATTCTTAAGGCTCCTTGTACTTCAACGTCTTTTTGAAATACTGTATCAACATTAACGTTAAATGTAGAAATATTTAAACTAATTAAATTATTAGCATTATTATCAGGATCTCCCCATGTAAATATATCAGCATATTGATTTATAGAACCTGTTCCTCCGACAAATTTCATATTCATTACTGCATTACCAGACTCGCCGGTATCTAATTTAAAAGCGAATGCTGTAGCTACTCCAACTGTCTTTAATTCTAAATTATTATTAAAGTTAGAATGTCTATTTATAACAACTTGTGCCCTTTCTTCAATGTAATTATCATATTCATCATCAGTTGTTTTATAACCTATTATAACTGAAGGAGCTAGTCCCTGTGTACTTGTAATAGGTAATATAGTGTCAGCTTCTGTAGTTCCTCCAGTGTTAACTTTCCATATTTCCTGTCCATTACTTCCTTGATTTCCTTGAAATCCCCGATCACCGACAATACCTTGATTTCCTTGATATCCAGTTACACCCTGATGTCCATTATTTCCAGGGTTTCCCTGAGAACCTTGAAGACCTCCTCCATTTACAACCAGTTGATCAAAGTTATAATTTACTTTGTCCAGCTTGATGTTGTCAATGTCAGATACTAATATTTCCTTTAAGTTAATTACCATGCCTGTTGTTACTAAATATTTAGTTTATATATTTCTTTTTTATTATCATTATTATGATAATATTTTAAATCTTTGATTTGTTGCTGCACTTTGACTGTTTGACCAATAAACACCTATTTCGAAATAAATACCAGAAGTACTGCCATTGTTCATTGTGAAAGTGAAAGAATCATTTGGCTGTATATATTGTGCAGAGTTACCTGTTGTGTTCCAAATTTCTTGATTTGGAACTTGAGTAACGTTTGTTTGATTTATAATCATATTTGTAAATCCTTGTTGATTATACGTGTAATAATTTAAACTTTGAAATTCACCAGTTGCCCCTCCAGTTGCTTTCATCCATAGCCAAACCCCTGCAGTTGTATTATTTGTTATTGTCCTAAACGCGCTACTACCAGGTGTAGGTACTGCATTTAATTCAGTGTTGATTGTAGGTGCATTATTTTGTGATACACATGTCACGGGTTTTAATAATGTTGATGTTGTTTTAATTAGTGCGTATTTTTTACCATCCTGTGCCCTATCTTCTATTAATGAATAATATGGATATCCAGCACCTGGTCTGTTTTGATTATAAATCTCTATAACTGGGGAAGATCCTAGAGACTGTACCCAATTAAGATTTACATAAAGAATACTAGTATCTGATACGGTATTAAATATTTTGTCCAAACTCCAAAGAGGTATTGGATTATCATCAAGTGGATTAGTATTTCTACCAAAATATAAAGTAATATTATCAGTAGAGATGCTATCACACACATTTGAATTATTAAGAGAAGATGCGGTTATAGGACTTGACTTTATGTTAACATATAATTTATTGATTGAAGCTCCTGTAAAGCTATTTCCATTCCAATATCTCCTGTATACTTCTTCCCCTGTTCCGAACTCTCTGATCCATCCTGCATTAGGAATTGCTCCGGAAGATGAAAATGTAATAGTTGTTGCATCTTTAAATAATAGTGTGTCTATATTATATGACACTTCAGTAACTCCCGCCGGTAATGTTGCCCCATTTAACTCTGTGTCAAAAACAGCTGATCTACTTACTAAGTTTTTTGTATATATTATTGGACATGCAAATTGTATACTCGCCCATTCAGATCCAGTCCAATATCTAGAAAGTTCTTCTCTTTGATACCATCCGGCATTAGGCGATGCACCTGCAGTTCCATTATTGTTTATGTATAGCATTCCTAATGGACCATTAGTCCAATCAGTACCTGTCCATAAATATGTTTGTAGTGCTGCATCACATGCTTGTTGGTATGTACTTGCGGCAACTGTTAGTTCTATTTCTGTTGGTACTATCACACCTGCAGAGGGATCTGATAGCCAATATAAGGAAGCTTCCCCTAGTTTAATTATATTTACATTTCTTTTAATAGATAAATCAGAAGTTCCTGAGGCAGCCTGTAATGGTATAGAATCGTTAAGTACTTCAACGGTCTGTGATACATCATATCCAAGTGTTGTTTGGTTGTAAACTGCATCAGATCTTGTGTTACTACCTGCTATTATAACTGGGTCTGGGTTTGTAACAACAATATCTACTTCAGGGCCATCATATTCTGTATTTGAATCTGTATTTGCTATAGTATAATTAAAGGAATTTAAGTTAGGAACTTCAAATTGAAGTACTCCATCAATCCATTTTTGCCCATTAGCTAAATACCAACCGTCAAACATAGAACCTTCTCTTCCTCTACCGTATCCTATTTTTAAATATCCGTCATCCCCTATTTCAGAACCATCTAATATATGAAAATTATTATTATTAAAATCTTCTTCTCTAATTGTAATGAAAGATCCTCTAGGTAGTGCACTAAATACTTCAAATCTATTTTTCCATTCTACATTACCATAAGTATCTGTTGAAACTAAAACTTTATTTTCTAGTGCATTATTATCATATGAAAAATCGCCAAGAACCTCAAATTCATCACTAAATGTAGAATCAACATGAGATTTAAGGAGTTTGGTAGTATCTTCGTTTATAACTTCTAATAAATCAGTACTATCTCTATGCTTATACTTCCTAACACTGTTAATAACAGGTTCGTTAATATCTAATAACCATGTTGCTGTTGCTAGTTTTCCAATATTAAGATCCAAATCAATACCCGCTGTAGAACTTTCCTTCGTTCCCCATGACGCCCTGCTAGAATTATTAGCAAGTGCTATGTTATTTTTTTGCGGAGTTCCTAAGAAAAGACCTGGAGTTAACTCAAATAGAAGAGGATTATTATATTCATATGATCCTGTTGATGCTCCAGTTAATATAGCAATTGGTGAGTATTCTATACCACCTTGATAGTTTGGAAGTATTGTATTATTTGTGTTTGATCTATTTATATTCCATGTAAACTTACCACTAAGACCTTCAGTTCCTTGAAGTCCTTGATCTCCTTTATTACCTATTATTCCTTGTGTTCCATGTTCACCGGTAATACCATCAGGACCTTGATTACCTAATGGGCCGTATGCCCCACCTTTCTCTAATTGATTAAAGTTAAAATTAATCTTATCAATTTTATCCTTAGCCCACCAATTAGTACTGTTCGGATCTAGATCACTTTTGAATATCTCTTTAATATTTAACATTAATTTATGCTTGTATTTTGATATGCAGCTTTAAATTGTATTTATAGCCTGGTTTTTTATTATATATTAGTCTAAAACTAAGACCATCGTTCTGATAACCTTGTATGTCGAAGTTTGTTTGTGTAGTATATCCACCTGATTTTATTTCTTCTGGTGAATTAACAGATACAAATCCTGTTTCTAAGTTCTTTCCTTGAATTCCATAAACTTCTATATTGTCAATTATAAATCTATTAACAATATTTTCGTATACATATATTTCTAAATCGTCTTTAATAGATGATTTGTCACCAAATGATTTATCAGCATCAACATACTTACTAAAGCTATTTTGAATTCCATCTTCTAATAATTCATTGTATATTGATTTTGGTAAATAAAAGTCTGCTATAATTTCAGAATCATTCTCTAACCAATGTATCGCTGACTTATTTAATTTATTAAATCTAATAGAATCTAAAGAATCAATAGAAGTTTCAATAGTAGAAGTAAAACTAGTTAAATCATAAACATCCTTAACTTTCATTATTGTTGAAACCATAAATGATTTAGCTTCAATTGGATTTAACGTTCCAAATGTTCTTTCAAACTTACCACCCTGTATTGATTTAATGTAATAGTCTTTAGTATATTTAGATTTGAATACATTGAAATCAGTCTTATCAATTGCTATTTCACCAATCAATGGATATAGTGGTAATTTATCTGATGTTTCAGAAAGTTTTAATAGGTTTTTAGAATTTTCATCATTAACCTTATGGTAGTACATGTTTTCTATAAATCCGTACTTATCATTAGTATTTTTAAATGATCCAAATGCTATTCCAGTATTTTTAAATTTAGAATAGATTAAATATTCTCTAACACTTATGTTACTTGTTGCAATACCAGAACCTGTCCCTGATCCTATTCCGTAATATGACGTTATGATGAATTCTGGCGATTCAGTTTCTCCAACCTTAGGAATAAATATACCTTGATCATTATATACATCGGTGAAACTAATACAGTCTTTAAAGATAGGATTATAATCTCCATTGAATCTTCTTAATAATGTATAATATCCACCGTCTGTTCTCTTGCTAATTACCTTACCGATCTCACCAGACACTATTTGATATGCCTTTGGTTTATCACTATCTGATTTTGTTGTTAATACTGATGGCTTTACAAAATCAACACCATCTTCAACCTGAAGTATGAAATCGTTTAAGGTTTCTCCTGTTTCATTTATTGTTATATAGTTTATCTTTCCAAATTTATTAAATCTAGAAGCATAATTATAAGATACTATTTCTTCAAATAAATTCTTCCATCCACTATCTCCAGTTCTCCAATATTTAAATTCTTGATCTAGTGGAATGCTTTCAATTTGAGCATCATCCATTGGAACTCCAGTTCCAGAAGGTCCAGTGCCTAATGGGTCGAATGCTATGGGCCTTCCTAATACAACAACTTCATTATTACTTACGACTCTAACTACTTTAAAACCGTATGTGTTTCCTCCGGATATTGTAAAATAAATCCATGAATAACTACCATCACTTATAGGAGTTACACTTGATAAAAATGTTCCTACATTTTGTTCTGCTTCAAATGAATATACTGAAGGTTCATTAGAACTCCAATCCGTTCTTTCATCGGATAAATCTATTTTAAAAGGTATAGTAGAATCAACTATAATATCATTCTTTTTAATGTCATTAGCAGTATACGCTATAGATCTAGATAAAGTTATAATGTCGTTACTAACAGTATTTAAATCTAAAACAACACATATAAACTTAAACACATCATTTTTTATTACAGTATAATTTACACCATTCTTTGATTGATCATTATTATAATTTAATATTACTCCAAATTTATAATCATTAACCACATTGCTCGATATAAATTCAGTAGGATTAGATTTTTCATATTCCTTTCTCTGCTTATATACATATCTAAGACCTCTAAATACAGTACTAGCATTTAAGTTTCCAATGGCATTTTCAAATTTAGTAAATAAATTCCTTGCCTCATCTTCAACCCATGTAAATGCACCGTTATTTGGTTTAAATAAACCACTCCACTTAAAATGAATTTTAAAATAATCAACTTTAGTAGATTTAAGAGCATCTATTGATATTCCATTAGAACTATTAAAATCAGTGTATGACTTAAGATTCTCTGAATATGGTTGCTCGTATATGTAATCAGTTATTTTATTAAAATGGAAATGCTCCATATTTAAATTATCACTATTTCTACCTGCGTCTAAAACAATATTAGGTGATAAGTTATCAGAACCAAATGATTCGTTAGAATTTAAAACATATGGTAAATTTCTAGCATTTGTTCCATTTTTTAATGAAAACTTCATAATAGATGGAACCATTCTACTTTTAAGAACAGTATCTTGTAGTGCGTTTTCAGATAACCTGTCATACTCAGAATATATTTGCTCTTGATTATTATCAGTGTCAATATCCTCTACCTTTAAAACAGGTACTAGCCTATCAAAATTTGTATTATACACAGCTTCTTCAGTTTCTAACTCAATCTGTAGTTCTCCTATGTCAGAATTTGAAATACTGTGAAAATCAAAATCAAAATCTTTTATATCGTATGCACTAAACTTACCAAAGCTTGGTCTGAACTTTTCATATAACTGAAGTATTTTATCGTTTGGTACTTTAAATGAATTTTGTAATATTATTCTATATGATAATTGATCCTTATGATCTTTAACTATATTGGTTATTTTGTTAAACTTACTTAAATTCCTTTCTTTAATATATTGCCCTATAGCTACATTTTTTAAATCTTCAGATTTAACTAAAAAGGATGCTCCTACTTTAGAACCTCCATCAGCAGTATATAGATCCCAATCATTATATTGAGGATATCCAAGACCGATTGAATTAGATGAACCTGTAATTACTTTAATAAAATTAGTAAGGTTTAGTTTTAATATACCAAAAGACATTCTTTTTCTATTATCACCAGCTGCATAATCCTCAATGATTACACTAGCACCGTCAACAATACATGTATATGTTGTTATTTTTGTAATTAATTTACTAATTGCGATTGCAATCTGGTTTAAACCACCTTGTGTTGAGAATTTATTACCGATAAATGTACCCTGTGATATTGTAGGATCTGCAATGCATGTAAAATCGAATAAACTATGTCCTGCTATTTCAATTTCTGTTTTATCTCCAATATAAAACCTATCATTTAAGTTAGGTATTTCAGTTATTTCAAACTTTATAAAACCTTTATTAGATGCATCTATGTGTGATATTGGTAATTTATTAGGGATTATTATAAACTCGTCCGGTGATATTCTATCGCTATTAACAGACACCGGTAATTTTAAATCTCCAAATGGTCTGTCATTTATTATATTGGTATAGTTGTTTTCACCTAATTTAACGTATGATAGCATTGGAAGCTCTAAGTCACTAGAACTAGGTAGCATATCTTCAGAATCTAGTGCTGTGCTTGATAAATCGTATAATACTGTAGTTGTATCTGGTTTAATACTTATAATACCCGATTTAGATATTGTATCTACATCAAATGATCCTTCCTCAATATCATCAACATATAATCCAAAATATCTGTATATTTCATAATTAACTGCAGTTGCGTCATCAAACATGAATTCCATGTTAATTAAATTAGCAGATATTAGACCATGTCTTTCGAATCCACTACTTAATAATTCATTTGCGTATATTTCAGGGTTATCCTTTCTAAGATAGCTTTCTGCTAAAAATTCTTTTTTATTAGCAAATCCACCATTTGTTGTATCAATACCTTTAAATTCCGTTGCTCCATCTTCACCAAAATTAAAATTGATACAAGATTTAGGAACCCCTTTATCATATGCATGATTATGTAGATATTTACCTAATTTTGATTCTTTAGTAAGATCAAATGTTTTAATTATTGTTGCATTTTTTAATAACTCTAAAATTCTAGAGTTTTGACCTAATGTATCTTCACTATACTGTTCTTTATATTCTACATCAAAAACTCTATATACTACAAACTTCTTTGGTATTTGTCTATCTATCCATATAGGTGCGAACACTTTATATTGTTCATCATAAAGTTTTGTTGAATTGAAGCTTGCCCCTGAATTATATTGTTGCTCATATTGAAAGGCATAATCTGAATATGTAGTAAGATCAGAATTCTTTTTAAGTATTTGAAATCTTTCATTAACAGGAACTCCCTTAAAAAAACGTGAGACGTCATTTGAATAAGAACCATCTTGATTAATTTCAAATTTCTGATATTCTACCTTAGATAAGGATTTATTTGCCTTAAACGCTCCTAAAAACATGTCACCTATCGAGTTAACTATCAATTTGATGTTACTACTCAGTTTAGGATTGGTTCTTAATATAGCGAAGGATTTCTTCTCTAAATTATCGTGTTCAATGTTATAGTTTATTGCCATCTATCGGACCTCTTTTTATTTATATTATATATCAATATTATTTAGAGGACGTTAGTGTGCAATATTATATTAATAATACTCAGTACTTATAAGAGTTGGTTGAGAAAAATCAAGACCTGCTCCACCAAAATAATCTGTATTGCTACCTAAGCTTTTTCCTCCACTATTATTATAATTAGTAAGCATTGACGCTGTGATAGAATTTATATTCTTACCGGTTGTTCTATATTTAGCGTAAACTTCGATATCAAATTTAAAATCTTGATTATTAGAATCTAAAATATCTACTCCAATTTTCTTAGAATATGTTAAGTTACTAAATATGTTACCAAGTACTCCACCAATTCTACCAGTACTATTATCAATACCAGTATCACTTGTTACTCCATAATAATCTGTCATTCTATATTGAAAAACTAAATCTAATGTAATAGATTTGGCACTATTACCAGGAATTGTTTTCTTACCACTCTTGTTTTTAGCATCTACAATTAAAGACTCAGAGTCCAGTGGTGATAGAAATAAGAATGATCCACATGAGTGTCCACCTAATAGGTATTTATCGTTTGGATCAAATGAATTTCTAAGAGACTTTCTCATTCCAAACGTACCTGTATTGTTTACAGATTTTAATATTTTAAAAGGTGTTTGTTGTTTTCCAAATAAATCAGTAGCTCTTAATGGTGTTGTTTTTGGTAATCCTACTAAACCATTTGCTTGTATTTCTAAAGCACTCTTATCGCCAATGGCTAGAGGGTGATCCCCATGTATTAGTATTGAATTATCATATAAACTAGTACCTATATCCTCTGTACTAATTAAACCGGAATCCTCTCCGGCAGCACCATTCCATATAAAATCGGTTGGATTATTACTAGCTGTTATAAGTGGGAATAAAGCAGAACTAAAGTTTTTAGAACCATCTGCTGATTCCGTAACACCTGTTATTCCATATGCTGTTGATATACCATACTCATATCTATCATATCCTGATTGATCTGCTGAGTCGATATCACCGTTAGCGTCTGGTTGTGCATTTCCGTCGTTTTCAGATATGTATAATCCTTTGTCATTTGCTATATTTTTAAATCTAGAATATGCAAATTGACCTCTCAATTGTGAAGATTGATTAGGGCTGTTATGTAAATAATCTTTTAATAAGTTGTCACTTTCTAAATTTTGATAAACAACTGGAACTAAATCATATTTAGCCTCATTTGTGTAATAATCGTTAGTAGAGTATAGTGGATCAATATTACCTGATTGTAAACCAAATACCTGTGATTCCGAAGAACTATAAGCTGGTAATTCAGTATCCCCAATAATTCTAGCTATTAATTCTAATTCACTTGCTTTAGTATTAGATAGATTTATTTTAAAGTTCTTAGTTACTATATGTCCTTTATAATTAGTTTCTGGTAATTCATTAATGTAATACCCTGCGAATAACTTTATCGTTTGATTATTAGTTACAGGAGTTACATTTCCTTCTTCATCAATTATTTGTATTAATAACTCTCCGATTGTTCCGTCTATTTGAGCTCTTAATCTTTCAATTTCGTTTGTTAATTCCAATAACTTATCGTAAACTGATACAGGTGATTGTTCCTGAGTTAAAAATCCAGATGCAACTTTATTTGCATTATGCACGAAGTATTGATCATTTACTGAAAAAGAATCATCTATATGTTGAAATACCCCAGCCGTTTCTAGATCAGAGTTGATAGATACTTTTAAAGAATCTAATTCATTTGAGTTAACTAAACTTGATAAAGAATCTGTTGAAAGTTCTCCTTCTGGAAATTCTACCTTTACAATAGAAGACCAATCACTTGTTAATGGATTTGCAGGATATCCTGCTTCAGAAATAGATTTAACCATAATCTCAATAATTTCTCCTGAGCTTATTGGAAGATCTAATGAATTAAAGTTTACTGCTTGAGCATCCTCTTCACTTTCCGTAATCCATTTATATTTACTAGTATCTGTTTGTTTTTCTCTTTTTCTAACAGGTCCATTTACTTCAACCCAGTTTGAAAATGCAGCAGTTTTACTAGAATTATTAGTTGTATCTTTAAATGACATTTGATCTACTTGACTAGTTTTTCCACTAGTTGAGACATATCTATATCTAATTTTAAATTGAACAACTTCTTGTGAAATTTCATCACCAATTCTTCTAGGTTCAGGTATTGGGTAAAAACCTCTAACTCTGAACTTAGGAGTTACTGTTGCTAAATCAGAAGATTCAGCTGCAGCTTTTATTTCAGAAACAATAGAAGCATATAATTTAGATTCCGACTCTCTGTCGTTTACTAATGCTGAGTATTCATTTCTTTGATTATCTCTTTCTACCTTAGAATTAAACTTCTTAGTATTTAATAAAGTCTTTTTCTGTTTGATTGCTTCATCTAAATTCTTTAAACTTTGCTCAGAAGCTAATTTATCAGATTTTAGTTGTTTAATCTTTTTAGTAGTTGTATTATCTGTTAAGTGTTTATTAATCTGAATTACTTTTAAATCAGCTGGATCTAAAATAGGTGCTATTGGCATAATACCAACGCTCGATGGCGGTATATAATCAACGCTAAGTGCTTTGATAAATTGACCAAAATCAGAAACTTCAGTTTTATAATATTCAGAAAGAGACTGTTTTGTTCCTTCCGTTCCGTTTATTTTTAATTCATTTGAATAGAATGCAACACCAGGTGAATATTCATCTGATGTTATGTTAGAGATTGGATCAATTGGCTTAATAAAGATTATTTGTCTTTCATCAAATCCAACGTTTATCTCAACGCTTAAATCAGTATCAATGTTTCTATATACTGTTAATGCTTGTGCACCAATTGTAATAGCTTCATATCCTTCGATTAATTCTAGTTCAACTTGTGATGTTGAATTATCAATCGATTTAATAATGTATCTTGTTCTATATTCACCAGAGTTTACGATTAATGAATCGCTAACTTTAAGTACCTCAGTTTCCTTAAGTGTTTTAGAAGCATCTGAGTAACTTAACTTATCAAGGGTAAATAACTTAACTGTTTTTGTTTGAGTAGCACCATCAACAACCTGCGACTTCTGCTCATTAGTTATTTTAGTAACATCAAACTTACCGCTGTACTGTATAGTTCTTATTGGCATTTCAATTACCTCAGCATCTAAATGATATTTTAAACCATTTTCTGCAATATCAGATTCTAAACCTTCCTTAGTTAATTCGTTAGAACCTTTATATACTTCATCAAATTGATCAGTCGAAACAGGATCCTGTGAATCAAAAATATATCTTTCAATATAAACTCTTTCTGTTTCTACTGGGATTTGTCCACTAACATCTAATTTGATAGTTAATAAAGGATTTAAGAAATCCTCAAAGAATTCATTTAACTTTGTATTGAATTCAGTAGGAGCTGCTAAAGATGTAATTGATTTAGAAGGTCCTTTAAGTTTTGATGTGAATAATTTTCTGTAAGTACCATCCTTTAATCTAACAGTTGATCCGTTAGATTCAACATCAGATATGGATGATAAATTAGTATCTAATCTTTCAATCTCTCTTTTTAAATATCCGAACGCTGGTATCTGTACTGATTTTACACCATCGTTAGTTGGATCGTATAAATCGATAGTCACCGTCTTCTTATCAGTTGAAATTGCTTCATTGATTCGGTTGAAAATTTCTAATGAATTAGTATTTAATTCTAGAAACTGTTCGAGTAATTGGGATATTGAATTTTTAGCACTCATATTATCTTATAATGTCAAGTTCGAATGTCTTGTTTATTTCGTCTACACAAATTAATTCAACGTATGGTTTCTTACTTAGTAAATCAGATGTACTGATCGTTCCTTTAAGAATCCATCCATTCTTTTTATCCGTGTATATGTTAATAGCTTTGTTATTTAAATTTGAGATAGGAGTTCTAAAAACAAGCTTAACGGTTTGACCCAGCTTGAATGACGTACCACTATCATCTAAGTATATATTCAAATTACTAGAGAATGTCTCTTCTTCTAAATAAATCCTTACTAGATTTTCATATCCTTTAATTCTTGTCCAAATTCCACGTGATGTGAAATCAACAGGATTTAATTGATCCGAAGAATCTATTTTATCTAGTACTGTATTTGAAGTATAATCATATTCATGAACATCATTTAATACATAACCATAATTTGAATTATGTAATTTAATTTTGTTCTTATTTGACTTATCAACCGAAATTCCCTGACCAGCTCCAATAACATCCGTGTTATATTGAACTTCAGTTGGTATTTCCCCATTGATTATTTGATTTAATCTCTTATTAGTTGAAGATATCATATCTAAAACTGATCCTGAATTTTTATAATTTAAAGCAGCATCTTCAAGAGAAGTTTCTAAAGCAGCTACCTTAGTAGCTAAATTCTCAGTATTTACTGAAGTTAGAAATAAACTTTCTAAATTGTCTAATCTTGTATTTAATTTATTATGACTATGTGTTGCATCTGCTAATACCTTAGCTGCATTTTCTAATGATGATGTTGAATCAAAGAATATATCCATCGAGAACGTAGAGTAATCATTGATGTTCTTTTCAATTCCAACGTTATCAAGTGATGAATTAAATTTAACATTTAATTTTAAAGCGAATGCATTACCATTTAATCCAGTAATTTCATTTGGCTTGTACTTAGATAATTCCGGTATATACCACCCAGTACTTCCTGGATCGTTTTTAAAGTTATCTAATAAAATAAATCCATATAAATTAGTTGATCTGTTAAGTGGGTTTGATTTAGAATAAACATCGTAGTAAACTGCGATTGCATTAAATCTAAAATCTCCACCTCTTTTTGAATAATCTAATAAATTATTTAATTTTTTATCTGTTGCTATTTTAGAATAGTGAGACGAATCCCAATCAATTCCATAATTATATGTACCGTTAGGATCTATATTGATAGTACCGTCATTAGAATCGGCAAGAGACCCTAATCCTATGTTACTATCAGGGTGATCCTGTCCTGCTCTACCGTTAATTTCTGCTAGTGGTTGATAAAGTGAATCTGTTGTATTATAGTCCGAAGATTTAAATAATACATCCGGAGTATAACCTACATAAGAAGGTACATTCACAAACACTTCATTGTATGTATCTCCTGCATAGTTTTTATCGTTAGAAACATCTATGTTTCCTAAGTATTTTACTACTTTACTATATTCAGAACCTGTTTGAACTGAATCATCTTCCTCAACAACCGCTGATATTCCGCTAACAACTTCTTGAGAAGTAGCTGGTTTTGTTCTAAATGCACCGATATGATTTAACCATTTAAAAAAGATCTTTTCAGAATCAGATGCATATAGAGAATCATCAAAGTCATCATCTGATAATATGAAGTTCTCTAGATTTAAAGCATAATTTTGAAATGTTTCAGCAAATCTTCTGTTTGCATTATCGTCTGTTGGATTTTCATCGTATCCTGGCGCTAAACCACCACCACTTACGGGACCACCTTCAAATAAATTAGTAAATTGTATGTAATTATTTGTTGATTCGCCTGACGGTGTTGCAACTACTGGTAAATCTAATAGTGCAAATTTTGAATACTCAAATACAACATCCGGATTATAATAAGCACGGGTAAGATCCCTAGCAGAGCTAGAAAATGCATACATCGTTCCTCCTTGTTCCTGTGGAATTCTAATTAATGGTGTAGCCATTTATTTATTAAATATTTTTTTAAACTGTTACTGTAGAGTTAAAGTATGAAATAACATACCAAAGTCCATCGTAAAATCTAAGAGTTAATGTTCCGTTTAATGCAATAGATACTGCAGTTGCTCCTGCAATATTAGTAGGGTCGATTGTAATAACCCCTGCACTTGCAACAAATGTTACTTCTTGTCCTACATTTCCATCAGCTACTACGTTAGTTCCTGTTAAACCAGAAGCATCTAGTACGTATGTTGATTTAGCATATGCATTTGCAGTAGGCATTGCTGCTACAGCTGCTACTGATTTTTCTAAACCTGCTGCTAATATTAAAGAATCTTCCATCGTGAATGGTAAAGATGCAATAATATCTGAAGTGTTAACTATAAATAAGTTAGCTCCTCCATTTTTTAAGTTTAATTGTTTTGCATTAACCCCTCCTGTTAAGGTTAATGTCTGTGAGCTAACATCTAATAAATCTCTAACTTCAATTAAGTCATCGTTGATAGATGCAAAATTGTCGTTTAAGACTATTCTTGATGATGCTAAACTGTCCGTTCCTAAAAGTGTTGTGATACTTGCCATTTTAAATAATGTTTAATATGTTTTTCGTTATTGTATTCTTATTTCCGTTTGAATCTTGTATTTCTAACTCTACTGTGTAATATCCTTTGTCTTTAAACAGATGAGTTAATACTTGATTACTATAATATATATCATCGATATTTATCGTATTGTTTGTCACCTTCCAATTTTGTGAAACTATTCCCGGCATATTAGTTAAATCATATGAAAATGTCACGTGATTTAATTTATGTAAGTCCACTAATCCGTTAATAATATATGTATCATCGAAACTAGGATTATAACTTATGAATTTTATTTGTCCTCGAATTGCTGATGCATATGGTGTATAATTTTCTAGCTGACTCATCCAAACATATTCAAAATCGTATGTTCTTGCAGGCTCTTCAGCAACTGCTAGTATGTATAATAATTGATCATTAATACCATTGCTAGCTATATCATCATATACTGGATTAAAATTAAATTTACTTAAAATAGGATGTTCGTTAGAATCTAAACTATTAAGTTCATCTGCAATTAACTGCCATTGTGATATCGCAAATGATGTCGGTGGGATTATATTTACTATTTGATAGCTATCCCTTGATATTGCACCAGTTCCCGGATCTTTTTGTGTGATATTAATCCATTGATTACCAGGTACTGCACATATTTGAAATGATGAATTGATATCTGAACCGATTCTAGTCATTTTCCAAGTTACCTCAGGACCATCATCCCATACGTGATTATCTAAAGCCGACCATTGATAAGGACCAGACGTTTCGTTAAATCCACTAGACTGTGTTGCATCTTGGTATCTTCTAACTGTTGAGAATTCTAATCCATTTTCCTCAGGGTCTTGTACATAGTTAGCGCGATCCATTGTTAAATAGTATGTGCTAATAGTATCAGATACTGGTAATGTATTTTCTCTAGACCAATCCCAGCTAGATCCTGACTTATCCCATGAATATACGTATTCTTGCCAATCTAATTTCTTTGGTGACAATGATGTAAGTCCGTAAAGTTCAACGTTTTTGTTCTTAACCTCAACTGCATCTTTTATAATCTTAGTACTTTTTACATTATATAAATCATATAAGTTTGCTTCAACTGTATATAATCCAGCGTATGGTAATGTCATTGGGAATTTAATGTATTCTTCGATAGGGCCTCTGAAAGATCTTAAATAATTCCTAGGACCTCTTAATACCCATTCTATTTCATAAACTCCTCTGTGCCACCAGTTATCCCATGTTAGCAGGTGATTACCAGTGTCTTCTGCGTCATCCCATGTGAATTCAGCAACATCCCAGTCTTGTTCAATACCTTCAATCTCTAAATTAATTGGAGCTCCAATTGGAATTCCATCAATTGTATTAAAAGTATCTAAATTACTGTTATAATATTCAGTGTAAAAATCGTCTATAGAATTATTTACGATTGGAAGGAAATTTAAATTATTAATATCTTTTCTAATATCTCCTAATTCATCTGATGCAATTTTAAACTTAAAAGCATCACTATTATTATTGCCTGTGGCTTTGTAAAAACCGTCAAAACTATAATATAAACATAGAGATGTATTACCTGCTTTACAAATCGTATAAGTATCTGTATCTTCTGAATATATTAATTGAAATTCTCTTCCAGGAGACGTCGTGGTAGCGCTACTATTGACTAGGGTGTTTGGATTATTAGTAGCATTAGAGCCTGTTAATTTCAAGGGATTACCTTGTTTTGAAACTATATTATAAAATCCATTTGAGTTTTTTCTAAGGGTGAATTTAGTATTTTCAAGATCTCCATTTACTTCGCCAGTAATTGGTATTGATTGTGGTGGTACATCATCAACACGCATAAATGTTTTTGATTCAATGTGGTATATTGAGAATTCCACAGTATTTGATAATACGTTATTTAAATCGTCAAAATCTTGACCAACCCCTGTTAATCTATAATCAACCTTACGTAAATCTTCTATAAAGATATTTCTACCCTCAGGTTTTAAAACTGGATTAAATTCTACACCTGCCGTTTGGTTTTGAATCATGTGTTGATTATTCCAAACGTTTTGATTAAATTGAGAAAAGTAATCTCCTTCCCCTGTAATATCTACAATCTTAGCCTGTAGTGGTAAGTAATCTTTTTGTAGTTTCTTTTTTAATCCATATAATTTAATTAATACTTCATCCGGAGAAAAGTCTATAGTTTCTTCAACGATAGGCATATCCCATTCGTCCTGTAAACCAGTTGGTGTATTTAATCGGTATACTAAAGAAAACCTTGAAGTTTTCTTTTGATTTGAGTTTGGTAGGTCTGTTGTTTTATTTTTATCAGCTAAGAAACCAACAACGTCTTGATTAGGGACTGCAACTGCTTTTAATTTACCAAAGTTTTCACTTTGTTCATTTATGTTTAACCAATATTCTTTTAATGTTATTTTATCGTACCCAAAGAAATCAACTGCATTTAGCAAGGCTTTATAAGTCCCTATGAAGGGCTTTATCTGCGAAGCCTGTAATAATAGTTCTTTTCTCTTTTGATTAAGTAGGATGTGATCAGGTGATTGCTCGTTGATGTTTGAATCCTTAAATATGAAATAGTCTAAATCATCAAGATTCATACCAATATTTGATAATAAGGTTCTTAATCTTTCATCTTCTCCTTCAACTTCACCGTATACTTTAATTCTTGCAATCTCTCTAGTTTCTAAACCATTAACAACTTCTATAATTGAAAGAGGTCTAATGTGAAATCCTTCAACTTCAGAATTTAAAGCAGCACGAACCATTATAGGATCCGCTTTTAGATTTGCAGTTACTATTTTTTTATCAGTATCTGTATTATATCCTACTTCAATACTACTATCTAATAATGTAGCAGATTGTTCTAAATCTTTTTGTACTAGTATTTCCCCAGCATTTGGTTTAGCACTATATAAAAATATATCTTCACTTGTATTATAGTCATTTGAAAATCTAAACTTAAAAGAAACATCGCCAACTGCTTCTGCAATTGGAGTCACGTGCAAGTCTTCTAGCAATTGTCCTTCAACATTCTCTAAAATATGGAGAGTTAATGTCTCGTATAATCCTGTTGAAACCAGTGGAAGATATGCAACCCCTTGCCATAAATCTAAGTCTGTATTAAAGACTAGATTTAAATCGTTGGAATCACTATCAAAAAATCTTAGATTATTATATGCCATTATCTGAATCTTTTATCTTCTTTTTTAGTTGTATATGACTTGAATCCCTTTAAATAAGCGACTGCATTAATTAAGTCAGAGAATGTCTTTTGGATTAATATTACAAAATCATTCATTGTATTATTTCTAAAAATATACTCTGACATAGAATTTCTTAAAACATTTTGACTATATTCATTACCTAGGTTTTTGCGATTATCAACAGCAGTTTTACGTACCTCTGAATCTTTCCTCTGTCTGCTTTTAAATAAATTTTGAATAAGTGAAGCCATTATAATGCTTTTCTATTTTTAGCTTGTATTTTAGAGAATATTGTGTTCGGTACTGCAGGTTCATCAAAGTAAATTGATAGTGCTGCCATTTCTCCCATCTTAGCATCATCTAAAACACTCACACTATCTCTATCTATCCAACCTCCTCTAAAAAGAGCAACTTCTTCTTTTTCTAAAATAATATCTCCAAAAGAATCTAAGTTTATTACCTCTTCTGGTAATGCAGCATTAGGTTCAAAGTTGATTTTTTGTTTTGTAACTGTTCTTTTAAAGAAAACATATTTAGATTTACCATTTCCAATATCTTCTAATACTGGTGTTGATGGAGTAACCGTTACTTTTTCAAGAATGTAATATCCTAATCTTCTAGCGTCTTCTTCTGTTTTAGAAGTAAATTTAACATTTACAGAATCTATACCCTCTACCGTTTCCAATAAGGCGATGATATCTGATTTTGGTAAACGATCTCTTCTTGTTATATTAATTAAATAGTCTGAAATTTTTCCACGAATTTCAGAATACATAGTTGCTTTATTATATCCTTCAAAATATCTTACTTTAACATCCATTCTAAAGTTTTGAATACTAGGCTCTACTATTTTAACTTCAGTCGTAACCATCTGTTGTCCACTGTTTTCTAATAATTCTAATAAACCATTCTTTTCATCACTAGAGAAAAAGAATTCATCTAACTCTAAATTAAAATAATCTTTATTCTTAGTTAATTTTCTAGCAGTGTCTGGTAGCATAAATAAATAGATAACATTATCATCATCTAAATATCCATCGTCAGTTGTATTATATGCATCTAAATAAGAGAACATACCGTATCTAGATAAGAAGTGTTCATATGCATTTGGATTTGCCAATACAAACGAATGTGATTGTAGAGGAGCAATAAGTTTAGTTAATTCAGTTGATTCTGGATCTGCTCCCATTTTAGGTGAAGCTGTAAATGAAGATTCTAAAAGTTCGTTTAAATCATATGTTTCTCCAAGTGAATCGAAACCTTCAGAAATAAACTTAAACGTAAGATCCTTAGAACCTGTTAAGTTTCCTTTAGATCCGTCAGTCAATAAATACTCTATATTAATAGAAGCTCCCTCAGTTGGTATTTCACCAAATGAACCATTTCCAAAATAAATATCTAATCCACCTGAAATACCAGTTTTAACTAAATATCCTTTAGTACCAACTTTCATATCATATAATGAATCATATTTAGTCCATAATTCACTATTAACACTTACTCGGGTAGAGTGATGATCTGTTAAACCTTTAACTATTACATTAAATGATTGTAATTTTTCACCGGTTCCGGTCACTGTTTGTGATTCTACAGTTCCTTGAACAACCGGGACATAGATATATTCTGAATTGCTTTTTTCAATTCTAAATTTATCGTTGTTTGTCTTTAAAATATATGTTAATCCGTTTTCAGTACATTTTATAGTTGAATTCTTTATAATATTAAGAGCATCGCCTGCTAAAGTTTCACTAGCTGATACATTTAAACGTAGTTTAATTTCACCATAAGCGCTAGCACCTCTAAAAGAATCATGCCCCGCTAATCTAGCAAGTCCATAAATTGATTCAGGGTTTTGTGCAGTTAATATATTCTGCTCAACTGTTGAATCTTCAATATAGAAGAATATCAGTTTTGTTAGTTCAGTTAATACATCCAAGATTTGAGAAAACGGAGAAGCTGTTGTGAATAATTCACTAGTTCTTCCATATAAACGCGAAATGTATGTTCTCGTATCTGAGATCATTTCATTTGCTTTAATTCTTGAAGTATTTAAAAATTTAAATTCAGCCATTTTATTTTTTATTCTATTTTATACGTAAACACCCATTTGGATTCTACCATCAATTATAATATCTAAAAAAACAGCATGTCTATCTGTTTCTTCTGCATAATCTATTTCTATATCAACACTATATTTACTAGATAATGGAACGTATGCGATCAATTGATCTTGTATTGATTTTTTTAACATATAATCATTATATCTTAATTCATATACATAATCTTCTAAATTTGCTCCAAAATTAATATCATTTAAAACCTCTCCCTTTCTAGTGAAAAGAACAGTTTCTATCTGAGTTAATAACATTGATATTTCAGCATCTTGCTGTATCTTATCAGGGCTAAAGTTAGGTTCTCCAACATTTTTTACGTAAAATTCCATATAGTATATATACTTTTAAGAATGCATCATCCAATCAGTGCCTTCGTCTCCTTTTATTTCTTCAATTACTGCTTCTAGTTCATTTTCACCAAGACCTTGTATTAAATCAGCATTTACTTGAATATTTCCAGGTAATGTGAATCCAAAGATTCCTAGTTTTTGACCTAATGATACTTTAATTTTAGCAGCACAATATCTAAAGAACGATTCATCTCCAAATAATGCACATTCTGGAATAGTTTCATAAACTTCTAAAATAACATCTTTTTGAGGAGTACCTCCAGTAAATTTTAATTCATGTGTTAGTTGACTATAATTAAATGAGATAGGATTCTCAATAATCTGACGAGCTAGATCATAAAAACTTTCGTTAATTACAAACGATTGTAAGTTTTCAGCGCCAGCTGCAGTACTTGCTCCACCATACATTCCTTGCATCATCATTCTTTCAGTTGAGAAATCTCCTTGTGAGAAATTAATATCTGAAGAACCTCCCCATCTTGATCCGGTTTCAAATACTCCATATACTGAGTATATTTCGTTTCCACCTGTCGTTGTATCAGGGCCTGGTAATGTGATGCTTCTATTTGCTTTAAAGTGATCACTATCAAATAAAGATACCGGTAGCACTACAAAACTTTCCTTAACTGAATATTCGTAGTTTTTATAGAACCATTTCTTTGCTCTTTTAACTATATTTTGAACTTCTTTTTTTGGTAAATTCATCGGAATCATACAAGATCCTGTAACTTCCTCTGCTAATTCAGTTACGAATTCATTAAAGCATTGACTACCAAACTGTGGATTTTCTAACCAAGTTTCATCTCCTAAAAATATATTACTCATTTTCCTTATTTATTTTTTATACTTCTGTATAAAGTATTTTTTCAGTGCCATTAAATTTGGCTGTTTTCTTATCGTATTTTCCCTCTCTAAATATACCACCAGTCATCTTACCTTTCATAATACCGGTAGTTCCATAAATATATGCATCTTCTAATTCACACGACTGATGTACGTATGAATTCTTTATTTTAGAACTAATTATTTTACAATTATCATAAAAGTTACATTCAGTTATATCAGACCCGTCTAATTCACATTTAAATAAATCACAATGTATTAATTCTCCTTTTATTTTACTATCTACAAAATCGTAACCTTCAAGAGCAACGCAATACGATAATTCACCACCGTTGATCTGCACCTTACTAGTATCAGTGTCATAATTAATATGACCTTTAGTTATAGAACCATGTGTAAATAACCTCATGACTTGTTCTTTTATATTTGACCAATGTAGATCTAATATTTGAGGATGTTTTTGTAAATCAACAGTGAATTGAATATTCTTCCAGTTCTTTTCAATTGATCTCCAATCTTTTCTAGAACTTATAATTCTTTGATTCTCTGCGAGGATTCTCTTTAGTTCTAGTGCATTAAGACTGTTAAATTGAATAGATTCAGTCGAATTCCAAAGTTGTACTAGAAATTGATCTAGCATGTGAAGCACGGTTGAAGTTTTCTTTTCCCAATCTTTTCCTCCTATATATCTAAACTCTAAATAATTCTTATGTCTTTTGTCGAAGTTAATTCCATAATATTTAGAATCAGGATATGTGAAGTTCTGTTTATTAATAGTTTTACCATCAAAGAAATATGTATCTTTATTTGGTAATATAAATTTAATAGATTTAGCGTAAGCAGATCCTTTTCTTTCTGGAAAGAATTTAAATACCTGATCTTCCTTAAAGTCTAAAATAAACTTAAGAACATTCATTTTAGATATTCTATTCTTATTTTCTATTTTATTTTTATCGAAAGATAGGTTTAAGTGAATTGATGAACGATCTGTAGTATATCCGTTTTCCTCTATCCATTTACAAACGTTTATAATCATTAAACGTGCATTGTAATACGGAGTAGGCCCTGTTACCAATTCCATTAGTTTAACACCACCACTCATATCTGGTTCGAGCTTAAAATGGTCAGCGGTTGGTTCAAAGTCACTATGTGCTTTGTCCTCTACTTGAATCTTTTTATCTAAAAGACTTCCAAGTTTTTTGGCAGTTTCTTCAATAGGAAGATTTGAATAAAATTCGAATTCAACACCAACTAAGGCATTCTTTAATATATTTGAATCGTTAAATGTGTTCATATTAGATTATCTATTAAACTTAAGTTAGTTTATATATTCTAATTATATTAAGATAATCTCAATAAAAAACCCGAGACTATTAAATCTCGGGCTGTTTACTTAAAAAATATACTTATTAAATCTTTAAAAAGATCTTACGAGTAGCTGCATCAATTCTTGTAACTTGAACTGTTATACTATCTCCTGGTTTAATATCAGTTGTTTCTAAAACATCTTCAATTTCTGAGATATGCAATAATCCTGCAACTCCTTTTTCAACATCTATAAAGATTCCATAATCTTTAACTGCTCTAACTGTTCCTACAACCTCACTTGGTGTCTTAATACGGTCTTCAATACCGTCCCATAAGTCAACTGAAGGTGCTTGATCCAATTGAGTTAATATAATCTTAGTGTCGCTAACAACTTCTTTAATTTTGAAAGTTATTTCAACGCCTGGATTAATCTCTCTAGCTTTATGAGCCTTTAACATTTCAGGGGTTAGGTCGTTAACGTGAATCATTCCAGTTAAACATTCTTTGAATTCAACAAATACTCCGTATTTTGCAGATCCTGTAACGTTCCCTGTAATTTCTTCTCCAATGTTTTCTTTTAATTCTTCGATTCTAGAAGGAATCATGGCTTTAAGATATTCTCTATGTGATACTACAATAGTTCCTCTCTTTTCTGAGAAGCTTACTGGAACAACGTACATGTCTGTTCCGATAATAGATTCAAAATCTACTAACTTGTTAATACCAGCTAATGAACCTGGCATGAAACAGTCAATTCCTTGAATACGAACGATGTAACCACCACCCGGAATCATTTCAGTAACAGTACCCATATATCCAGTTGATCCGCCCTCGATAGATGCCATAATTTCAGCAACAACCGCAGTCTTAACTCCAGCTGAGATAGAACCTAATACGTATCCTTTAGATCCACCATATTCTAGAACTTGAATTTTAACTTCATTTCCTACTTTAAATTGATCTCTAATACTCGCTTCTTCTTTAACAACAGAAACATAAACAGATTCACGATATCCAATATCAACTGATACCCATGTTTCGTTAACCGTCTCAATAACTCCATCGTAAATTCCACCATTTTCAATTTTTAATTGTTGAATGCTTTCCACTGATTCTTCATGACCTGTTAATAGGTTTAAGAAATCTTGTGCGTATGGTGCTGTTGAATATACAGTCCATCCGTTAGGTGCCTTTATCTTAGTATTATGTACTCTTCCTTGGCTAGGACAATCTGCTTGATGTGCATCCCAATCAAATTCATTGATAGGAACATTTGCATATTCAGTAAAGTCAATCTCTACTCTTTTTTTAGTCTCAACTTCTGGGTTTGTTACCGGAAGTCTTTTTCTCTTAACGTCTTTTGACATCTTTTTTTAATTTAAATTGTTAGTAATTGTGTGTAAATAATTATAATGTATATATACGTTTTAAAATGCAACAGGTATAAATCCAATCATAGGCACTGGGCCTACTGGTGTTGTAATACCTCCTAGATATAAAAACTTTAATAATGCTAAATGCTTAGCAAATGATACTGCTACTGCAGTTGCAACTAATTTTGATGCTATTGGATTTGCCGGCTGGACTTCAAAAATCTTACCAGTATTCCATGCTCTTCTTAAATCGTTTGCTAACATTGATTTACTTCCATAATATATTGGTGCATAAATTCCACCCAATGGCAGTATTGTATTACAAGGTGGGACTGGTGGCAATGATGTAAATGGCTGAGCTGCCGCAGATTGCCAATATTTTATAACAGCTGATGCCATCATTTCATACGGATCTGTACCATCTTCTTCCTGATCTTGTTTAAGCTCTTCTTCTTTAGATCTTGCCCATTTTATTTGAGTTTCCCTCCATCTTTTCTTTTCTTTCTTATAAAGTTCTATCTTTCTACCATGGGATCTAGCCCTAGATCCTGAATCACTGGGCTTATCATAGCTTTTTACATATATAAATTTACATATAAAATTATCTGTAAGGTCGTCGGGTATTGATTCAACTCGATCTATGTGCTCTTCTTGAAAAACATATTGATTTATAGTATCTTCAACCTCAATAGGCGGTATAGCCTCTAATGTGAATCGGGTTTGACCAGGTGTTAATCCTTTTTTCTCTTCTGCTCGCCACGTAGCTTCTAATTTTTTAATGGCGTTCTCGACCTTTAATCCGAGAGCGTTAAAAAGACCATAATTCCCTAAACGATAAACCCATGTTTTAAAGTATTTAGTTCCGTCGTTTTGTGCAAGAACTCTCATTGCTAACGCATTTATCTGTTCAGTATCCGTCATTGTTGGTATTGGATTCCTAGGTTCTTTTTCAATAACCTCAGGATATTCTGAAACGTCACCCTGTAGAACTTCATCAATATCACTTAGTTTCTCAAGAACACCACCATCACCTATAGTTATAGATTTTGATTTATTAACAGTTCTAATAAGATCATCACCCGTGTTGTTTAATATTTCAATAAAATTATAGGTATATTTACCAGGAACCTGTGGTATGTTAAGGGTTGTGAATCCTGTATTGCCAATTGATATAGGTTCCTGCTCAATGTTATTTAATGAATATCTTACATTGTATGATTGTTTATCATCGTATTTTGATAATGTGAATTTAACTATATAGTTATGCGAGGCTTCATTAATATCGGAAGAAGCTTTTGTTACCACATTAAAATCTACAGAATCTCCTTGCTCTGTATCTTCTATTGGATACGGAACAGGGCATGTTGAATTATATAGAGGATAAAATCTAAATTTGTTAAGAGTATCTGTATTTTCTAGTGCCCATTTTTCAATTTCACAGCTTGCATCAAAACTAAGATCCGCACCTGGTATGACTTCCATCATATCTCTATACTTCTCGATTGTTTTCCTATCCTCTAAGGAAGTATCATAATCTTCATATAGTTTTTTGAAAGCTTTTTTAAAACCTGCATCGAGTATTGGCCTTTGACCGGCATTATTATGTGTATTACCAAATGGGGTTTGAGCAGATGCTACGGCACTAGCATATTCATTCGCTAAAAACTCTCCAAATTTTGGAATGCTTTCAATACTCCTACTATCTAATCTAGTGGAAACGTTATTTATAAATATAGGCCATTTTGCCGGCATTTTGAGATTGTTTTATAGACTATATATCCTATTTACCTTTTTGCTGATAATTAATGTGTTTGCTCTTTAACACAGCAATTGTCGCTGGTGTGATTGGTGCAGGTGGCCCTGATGGTCCTACTCCTGTTGGGTGAAAATGGTTTTTGTAATCATCTAACAATTCGTCTAACCATGCTTCTAAAGAAACTCCTCTAACTACAGGTTCTGATTCATCAGCACCGTCTTCTCCAGTATTACTTAAAAATATATTTCCAGAATCTAGAAAGATTTTAGAGTCAGTTGATATTTTTATATGTCCTTCTTCGTCGATTTGAATGATTGGTCTTTCTTTAGCTCCTGATCCTCTAGAAATTACTAATCCGTCTTCCGGAGATGAATATATTCTTATGTTTCTTTCAGCATCATATACTAATGAAACTACATTATGTGCTTCAGCCGAAGGATCTAAAATATCTTCTTTAAGTTCTTTATTTTGATTGATTTGAAACCAGTATTCTGGGTGATAGATATTACCATTATCGAAACGAATTGCTACTATGTCTCCGACTCTTGGTATTGAATGAGCCCCTGCATTGTCGCGATTCATCGGGGTTGCCCATGGTAGAGCATCTTCCGTTAATTTATCAAACTTACCGTATACCTTAACCTTACATCTTCCTAATTTAGCAGGGTCTTCATTAGATACAACCTCTCCTAACCAATGGGTTTCCCTAAGGTTATCAGATTCTAGTTCTTTATTTTTATTTTTATTAATCATGTACGTTACCTAAAGATCGTGCAGCTGCACTATTTAATACATCTCCTAGCGTATCACCTGGTCTTATAAGCCCGCCGTGTACGTTTTCAGTTATAGCAGCACTTACGTTTTCAGATTGATTTGGTAAAGTTGCTGCTTCATCAACTCCATTAACAAAATCCTTATATGCGTTCTGAACCGCAGCGTTTAATCTACCTACTGTCGCATTCTTCGCCATTTGTGTAAGTTCTCCTACTTTATTATTAGCCATAGTTTTAAGATCAGTAACTGCTCTATCCGCAAATTGCTTTCCTGC
>Ga0209815_1000556_pt1 | contig 27476 bp, 32 predicted proteins | sample CoawatmetaG00DNA_FD_187507 | JGI IMG/M metagenome (GOLD analysis project Ga0209815, IMG submission 187507) | Marine microbial communities from the West Antarctic Peninsula - Coastal water metaG002-DNA (SPAdes) (version 2) | ecosystem: Environmental > Aquatic > Marine > Coastal ...
AAAATATTTAATGAGGTATGGTAAGAAGGGTGGTCATAATAGAAAAGATCTATTGAAGGCTGTTCATTATATTGTATTGCTAGCACATTTTACATCAGGAGATGATAATGGAAATTAAGATTGAGATTGAAGAACTAAAGAAGAGAAAACTATTTGTAGCTACTCCTATGTATGGTGGACAATGTCATGGTATGTATACTAGAAGTACTAATGACTTATCTGCATTGTGTATGCATTATGGAATAGAAGTTAAGTTTTATTATTTGTTTAATGAAAGTTTAATTACAAGAGCTCGTAACTATTGTTGTGATGAGTTTATGAGAAGTGATAGTACTCATATGATATTTATTGATAGTGATATTGGTTTTGATGCTAGAGATGTTATCTCTATGATGGCATTAATGGATCATGAAGATGAGAAGTCTAAGTATGATATACTATGTGCTCCTTATCCTAAGAAATGTATTGCTTGGGAAAAGATTAAAGCAGCTGTAGATCAAGGTAAGGCTGATGAAGATCCTAATAACCTAGACAAGTATGTTGGTGACTTTGTTTTTAATCCTGTACCTGGTACAGATAGAATACAATTAGATGAACCAGCTGAAGTGTTAGAAGGTGGTACTGGCTTTATGATGTTTACTAAAAAGATATTACAAAAGTATAAAGATGCTTACTGGGATGATAGTGAGAACAGTCCTGGTGGATTTAGATATAGACCTGACCATGTTAGAACTAAAGAGTTTGATGGTAGTACAGAAATAATGATGTACTTCCAAGCATTGATTGATCCTAAGACTAGACGTTACCTTTCAGAAGATTATATGTTCTGTCAGTGGTCTCGTAAGATAGGTCTGAAGATATGGTTATGTCCTTGGATGCAGTTACAACATGTTGGTACTCATGTGTTTGGTGGTACGTTAGCTGATCTAGCTCAGATACAAGCATCTGCTACAGCTGATGCCTCTAAGGTAGGAGCTAAGAGATCTCCTAAAGATAAACAAATTGGAGGTCCTTTAGAGAATAGCAAGATGAAAATGACTGCAACAGCTCAAACACCTGTCACAGGTAAATTTGAAGATAATACATCAAAGAAGTTGGCTGCAAAGAAAGCGAGACAAAATGCAAATAAGTAATGAGACTATTGATATACTAAAAAACTTTGCTATGATTAATCCATCCATAGCATTTGAACCTGGTAACGTATTACAGACTGTAGCTACTAATAAAACTATTATGGCTAGAGCAGAACTTGTAGATGTGTTACCATCTCCTGGAGCAATATATGATCTAAGTAGATTCTTAGGTGTAGTAAGTTTATTTGAAACCCCTGAGTATGAATTCAATACGTCTCAGGTAACTATCAAGGAGAGATCCAAATCTGTTAACTATACATTTGCAGATCCTTCTATGATAGTTACACCCCCTAATGGTAAAACCTTAGCTATCGAAGAGCCTGATGTTGATATAGAAGTATCTGGTGAAAAGATATCTGCTGTATTGAAAGCAGCTGCTATACTTCAACTTAAAGAAGTAGCTATATCATGTGACGGTTCACAAGTATACTTAGAAGGTTTAGATACTAATGGTTCTGATACCTACAAAGAAGTGATACAAGACTGGACACCAGAGTCTACTTTTCAATTTATATTTAAGACTGAAAGTTTTAAAATGCTTCCAGGTGACTATAATGTAAAAATTAATAAAGGTGGCATTGCTCAGTTCTCATCTAAGCGTGGTGAAGTATTGATAACTTATTGGGTAGCAGCGGAGTCAAGCTCTAATTATAATGGATAGTAATAATGCGTGAAGAATTTTTATGGGTAGAAAAGTATAGACCAAAAACTGTATCTGAGACCATACTTCCGGATGAACTAAAGAAAACCTTCCAACAGTTTGTAGACAATAAAAACATACCAAACTTACTGTTAGCTGGAGGTCCAGGTGTTGGTAAGACAACCATAGCTAAGGCTATGTTAGACGAACTAGAGTGCGATTATATCGTTATAAACGGTAGTCTATCAGGTAATATTGATACATTGCGCAATGACATAATGCAGTTTGCTTCCTCTATGAGTTTAGTAGGTGGAAGGAAATATGTTATACTAGATGAGGCTGACTATTTGAATCCTAATAGTACTCAACCAGCTCTTAGAAACTTTATGGAAGAGTTTAGTAAGAACTGTGGATTCATAATGACCTGTAATTTTAAGAATAGAATTATAGATCCATTACAATCTAGATGTAGTGTTATAGATTTTAAAATAGATAAGTCTGTAAGAGATAAATTAGCTGTTAGCTTTATGAAAAGAGTACGAGGTATACTTGAGACTGAAAGTGTACAATCAGATGATAAGGTTGTGGCTGAACTTATAATAAAATTCTTTCCTGATTGGAGAAGAGTATTAAATGAGCTACAAAGGTATAGTGCCACTGGTAAAATAGATAGTGGAATACTTAGTAGCTTATCTGATGACAACTTTAAAGTATTAGTAAGTCATTTAAAATCTAAGAACTTTACAGAGATGAGGAAGTGGGTAGCTTCTAACTTAGATAATGAACCAGTAGTAATATTCAGACACATCTATGATCATTCTAATGCTCTGATGAGTAAAGGTTCTGTACCACAACTTGTACTTACTATAGCAGACTATCAATATAAAAGTGCATTCGTAGCTGACCAAGAGGTAAATATGGTAGCATGTTTAACTCAACTAATGGCAGAATGCGAATGGCTTTAAAGGTTGCAATAGTAGGAACAGGTGTAGCTGGTTTAACAACTGCATACTTTCTTGCAAAAAAAGGTTACGAGATAGATTTATTTGATCGTAATAAATCAGTAGCAAGTGAATGTAGTTTTGCTAATGGTGGACAAATATCTGTTTGTAATGCTGAGGTATGGAACACTTGGGACAATGTTATGCATGGTCTTAGTTGGTTAAGAAAAGCAGACGCACCTCTCTCTTTAAGATTAGATGTACTTGGTTGGAATAAAATTAAATGGCTAGCTAGCTTTTTAGGTACAACTGCTTTAGGTGGTTATGAAAAGAACACTCGTAAGATAATTGACTACAGTTTAAGATCAAGAGAATTGTTATTAGAACTTGAAAATGATATCAATATAAAATATGATCAACAGTATTGTGGTATTGTTCATGTGTATCGTAATGGTGCATCATACAGACATGCACAAGAATCAAATAAAAGATTTGCAGATACTGGATGGAATGTCCAAGACATAGATGTAGATAGAATAGAAGGAATTAAAACTTCTAATATGGTAGGTGCTACTATTGCACCAGATGATTGGGTTGGAGATATAAATTTATTTTGTACTGAGCTTATGTATCATCTTCAATCTAATTATCCTGTAGGTAGATATAAAAATAATGTTACAAGAAAGCAAACAAAAGAAACTGGTAACATAGGTTTAGATACATTACAAAGAGACTATGATGAAGTAGTAGTTGCTGCTGGAGCAGATACAGCAAGGCTTGTGCCAGGTACTGGAATAATTCCTGTCAAAGGTTATTCAATTACAATAAAAGATTTAGAACAAGTAGCTCCAAAGTATTCTATATTAGATGATGATAAAAAAATAGTGTCGTCTACATTTGGAAATAGATTTAGAGTAGCTGGTACAGCTGAGTTAGCAGGATACAATACTCGTATAAGAGAAGAAAGATTAAATCCATTACTTAAATGGACTAAAGATACGACAAACGTAGAGCCAGAAAGTTATACATCATGGGCATGTTTAAGACCTATGACACCTAATATGTTGCCTTTGGTAAAGAAAGTAGGTAAGGTATGGGTTAATAGTGGAGCTGGACATCTTGGATGGACAATGGGTATGGCATTAGCAGAAAGAATAAGTGATAAGATATGAAAAAAAGAATACATGTCAACATGCACATCATAAGAAAGAATTTAAAAACAGGAGAAAGAAATCCTGTACTAACAGTTAAGACAAGTAAGAGTAATACATATGCTCATGAAGTACATATAGATGGTCCTAGTAAAGTTATCTATAGTCCTGACAAACCTTTATCATGTGGTGCAAGAGTATGGATAGAAACAGATAGTGAAGTGGAATTAAAATAAATGGATATCCACAGTATCAATAATGGTGTAGCAACTGAAATATCTAATATTGACATCTCATCATTAACTATTTTGGAAACAGAAAAAGTAAAAGATTGTTTACATAAGAATCTAATACTTGTAATAAAGAATCAAAGTTGTGATTCATATAACTATACAAAGTTTATTGAGGGTCTTGGAAACGTGGCCAACTATATTCAAATGATTTATAACAATGACGGAACGCTAGCCAACAATCCTGGTGAACCAACCGACATGTGGACAAATGCTAAAAATGTATATCCAGTTCAGAGAGTTACAGGTAAAAAAGTAGACGGTAAAAGATCAGGTATTTTTGGGTCTGGTGTCCTTGATTGGCATGCAAATCTCAATGGACTTAATCGTGCAGACGGTGTAGCACTACAAGGTTATGAACACTGCAAGAATACATCTACATCATTTCTTAATACCAACTTAGCATATTTAGAGATGCCTGACGATTTGCGTAACGATATTGATAACGTCTATGCAGAATATGAGTACGCTCCTGAAGTATGGGCTAAAGGTCTTCCTGATGATCAGTTGAATGAAATGAAAGGATACAGACCTGATATATCAAATAATAATTTAAATACTGATAAGTATAAGATGTGGTTAATACAACAGAATGTTAAAGGTATTAAAGGTTTATATTTCTATACTAATAATAAGTGTAAAATTATTACTAACGATAATACATTATACGATAGGCTACATAAGCATGTGTTTCAAGAAAAATATATCTATCAACACTGGTGGAACCCTGGCGATATTGTTGTAACGGATCAGTTATTAACATTACATAAGAGAGATCAAAACGATCCTGAAATTTTACAAAGACGAGTATTACACCGTATAACATTTAGAATATCAAACTATGACAACTACATAGAAAAAATGAATAAAGGATTATAATGAAACCATTTGATTATATAAATTCAATAAATCATACTAAGAAAAATTTAATGGTAGATTCTGAGAACGATAAGTTGGCAGAGTCAAGTTACGTACCATTCATAACAAATAGAACATTATCTTATTTTCCAGACACCTTATTTTACAGCAATGAAATTAACCAACATCATCACGTAGATCACAAACTACAATATGACTATTTAATAAATAGCGTTAGACCCAAGAAAAGATATGCAAAGTGGGTGAAGGTGCAGGATAGTGATGATTTGGAAATTGTTAAATTATACTTTGGTTATTCTACAAACAAGGCTTTACAAGCTCTAAAAGTCCTATCCCTTAAACAACTGGAAATTATAACGAAGAAGGTTACAAGGGGTGTAAAAAATGAGTCAAGAATTAATTGATAGCATGGTTGAAGTGGGTCTTCAAGAACAAGAAGATTTTTTAAAAGTTAGAGAGACTCTTACACGTATAGGTGTTGCATCTCGTAAAGACAAAACTTTATATCAAAGTTGTCACATTCTCCATAAACAAGGTAAGTATTATATTGTACATTTTAAAGAGCTGTTTGCTCTTGATGGCAAGCCAACTAACTTTAATGAAGAAGATCAAGGTAGAAGAAATACTATCACTAATTTATTAGCTGAGTGGGGTCTAATTAGTTTAGTTGATCCAGATAAAGCTACAGATCCTATCGCACCTTTAAGTCAAATTAAAATTATATCTCATAAAGAAAAAGATGAGTGGACACTTGTTGCAAAATATAACATAGGGCGCAAAAAGTAATAGCACATATACGAAAAGCTGTTGACTTCTTAGAGTAAAATACCCATATATAATAGTATAGAGGTTGCCATAATGGGACCTCATTACAACTCGCTTTTAAAGGAGAACAACAATGGTTTTACACAACCTAAACTTTGACCCATTCCATTCACGCACTGTAGGCTTTGAAAAAATATTTGATAGACTTAGTCGTATAGCTGAATCAGACATGCCATCCCAATCATCCTATCCCCCATATAACATTCACCGACAAGGTGATGATAAATTTGATATTGAAATTGCTGTAGCAGGATTTTCAGAGGAGGACCTAGATATTGAGTATAAAGATAACGAACTTACCATTGAGGGTAAGAAAAAAGAAGACAAAGAATCAGATTACGTCCACAAAGGTATCGCTAACCGAAGCTTCAAGAAAGTCTGGCATATTGAAGACCACACAGAAGTCATTGACGCAGAACTCAAACACGGATTACTCAAAGTTTCTTTGGAAAAAATTGTACCAGAAGAACTGAAACCAAAGAAAATAAAAATCAACTCGAAACAAGAACGACGAACAACTGAACAGCTCTTGCAAGAGGGCAAATCATAACCCATTCAAAGGGCTCTTCGGAGCCCTTTTTTTTATGTTGACTACCAATTAGATATATGTGATGGTAGACTCAAATATGAAGGAGCAAATTATGAATATAAAACATTTAAGAGAACAATTAGAAATAGACGAAGGAGTTAAATATGACATTTACAATGATCACCTCGGGTATCCTACTTTTGGTATCGGTCATCTTGTTACTAAAGCAGACCCGGAAAGTGGACAAAGTGTTGGCACTCCCATCACGAGAGACAGAGTCAGACAAGCCTTTGAGTCAGATGTACAATCTGTCATAGAAGATTGCAATAAATTATATAATGATTTTGATGAGTTGCCAGAAGAGGTACAACAAATTATAGCGAACATGATGTTTAATTTAGGAAGAACTAGATTGACAAAGTTTCGTGGTATGAAAAGGGGTGTTGATGCTATGGATTGGAATGCTGCAGCTGAAGAAATGGTTGACAGTGCCTGGTATAGACAAGTTACTAACCGAGCAGATCGTTTAGTCCAAAGAATGAGAAGCGTAAGAACCTAGGAGAACAAGCATGTGGCCTTATACAGAAGAAGAAGCTAAATGGCTATCAGGTAAATAGGTTATAAGGGGTAGACATACTGTCTGCCCCTCGGTGATATAAAATAGGAGAATAAAAATGAATATAATAATTAGTGCACTAGTCTTAGGACTATTATTAATCGCCCCATCACAAGCCTATGAAAACAACAAAGGCTATAGTACGTTGCCTGGCTTTAGTGCTGGTTACAGATATTGGTTTGATCTAGATGATGATAAAGAAGGTAAAATAAGATTGTTTGGAAAGTATAAACAAGTTGATGGTAGTACTATGAAGTTTGGCTGGGATAAAAAAACTGGTAATGATCTGAACAGTTGGGACGAAGATGATGATGGCGTTATCTTTTTTGAACAAGAGTATAAATTTTAGTTGACCTGTACATAGTATTGTAGTAATATAAATTATGAAAGATTTTTATACTAATGTTGCAGTGAATATTGATGGCTGGAATAGTCCTAAAGAACTACTTGTAGTAGGTTATAATGATGACGGTAGATATCAAACTCGTGTACCTATCAAAGATTGCGATCTGCATATCTTTAAAGATGATCCCTCTCGCTCTAGTGAATATCGTACAATAGATGGCAAGCATGTTAAGAAGCATACGTTTGCTAGATGGCGTGATGCTAGACAATTTGTTAGAGAGAATCAAGGAATAAGTAATTCAAAACTATATGGTATTCATTCTAAGATGAGTGCTAAAAATTTAGTAGATCATTACATAAATTATACATGGGATAAAGAAGTTGAGTTTGACTTTGCTAAATTAACTACAGCTGTTATAGATATTGAGGTTGCAGCTGATGAAGGCTTTCCTAGTATTGTAGATGCAGAGAAACCTATTACAGCTATAGCTGTTAAAGTTAGAAAACAAACTATAGTATTTGGTTGTGGTGAATTTACACCTAAGGAAAATAATCATCATTATATTAAATGTATAGATGAAAGAGAATTATTATCTAAATTTTTAGACACATGGGAAAAACTTAACGTAGATATTATTACAGGATGGAACTGTGAACTATTTGATGTACCTTATATTGTTAATAGAATGTATAATATATTAGGTGAAAAAGATATCTTCCGATTGTCACCTTGGGGTATTGTAGAAGAAGGTAGACTATCTAAGTTTGCAAAAATTCCTGGACCTGGACAGTTTCCTAACCCAAGAAATTCTGCTGCAGCTGCTGCTGCCTTATCTAATAAAGAAGGTAAATGGGGTAAGACAGCTTATGATATACTAGGTATTAGTATTATAGATTATCTTGCTGCATATAAAAAGTTTACATACACCCAACAAGAAAGTTATTCTTTAGATAATATATCATCTGTAGAGTTAGGTGAGAAGAAACTAGACTATAGTGAATATGATGGACTGATGGGTCTGTATAAAAATAACTATCAAAAGTTTATTGAATATAATATTAAAGATGTAGAATTAGTAAGTCGTCTTGATGATAAGATGAAACTATTAGAACTTATGGGTGCTATCTCTTATGATGCTCACGTCAATCTTAATGATGCATTTACATCTGTGAGGTTGTGGGACATAATGATACACAACTATCTACTAAAGAAAAAAATAGTAGTTCCAATGATTGATTTATCTATTAAAGAAAGACAAAACCAAGGTGGCTATGTTAAAGATCCACACAAAGGTAAAATACATAAGTGGATAGCATCCTTTGATTTAAATAGTCTATATCCTCATTTGATTATGCAATATAATATTTCACCTGAGACATACAAAGGTGTACATCCTAAGAGAACATCTATTGATAGTATTCTTAATGGTGCTTATAATGGTATAGACAATCCAGATGATTGTACTATAACTGGTGCAGGTGCAATGTATTCTAAAGACCTTAGAGGTTTCTTACCTACATTAATGGAACGTACATATGCTGATCGTGTAGTATGGAAAGACAAATTAAAGTTAGCTAAAAAGGCTGGTAATGAAAATGAGATATCCAGATGTAATAATATGCAGATGGCTAAAAAGATTCAACTTAACTCTGCTTATGGTGCTTTAGCTAATCCTGCTTTTAGATGGTTTAAGATGGAGCATGCTGAAGGTATAACTCTATCTGGTCAGATGGCTATTCGTTGGATAGAGAAAAAGATTAACATCTATATGAATGAGAAGTTCAATACAGAAAAGGTAGATTATGTTATAGCTATTGATACTGATTCAGTTTATGTTACCTTTGATAAGATGGTTGATGATAGTAAGCCTACACCAGAGAATGTTGAGTTGTTAGATCAGTTTATACAAACAACAATGGAACCTAACATTGATAAGTGGTACCAAGAGTTGGCTGACTATACAAATGCTTATGAACAAAAAATGATAATGAAAAGAGAAGTGATAGCAGACAAAGGTGTATGGACTGCTAAGAAACATTACGCTCTTAATGTATGGGACATGGAAGGCTTTAGATATGAAGTACCTCAAAGAAAGATCATGGGACTTGAGTCTGTTAAGAGCTCGACTCCATTAGTCTGTAGACACGCAATAAATAAATCCCTAGAGATAATGCTCAACGAGAATGAAGATGCTTTTATAAAGTATATTGGAGAGTTTAAAGAGAAGTTTAAAACCTTACCATATGAGTCTGTAGCTTTCCCAAGAGGTGTAAGTGATATAGATAAGTGGTGTGATAGATTACCATCACAAGTAATACCTAAGAAAGGTACACCTATTCATGTTAGAGGTTCCATTACATTTAATAATATGTTAGTACAACATAACTTAATGAACAAATATGAGACTATAAAGAATTCAGATAAGATAAAGTTTTGTTATTTGAAACTACCTAATCCATCTAAAGAGCATGTGATATCGTGTCCACAAGCACTACCCAAACAATTTGGGCTAGATAAATATATAGACTACGATAAACAATTTGAAAAGTCTTTTCTTGGACCTATGCAATCTATAGCTGATGCAGCTGGATGGAGAACAGAAAAGATAGTAACACTAGAAGATTTTTGGAAATAGGAGAAGACCATTGGCAACAACAGACTTAGGTGATTTTGATTTTGGATTTACAGCAGTTGATGAAGATGAATTAGAAGCAGTTAGTACTGCCTCTGCAGAAGTAGCAGCATCTACAGAAGGTGCTAAGGCATCACAAAAGAAATTAGATTCCATGTACAATGCAGTAATACCATTATTAAATAACTTACAAAAAAATCCAGAGAAAGAATATATTTTCTGGCCAGACAGACACGGTAAAGTAGAAGCATTTAGAGACAAGTTAACAATATTATATAAGAGTTAAAAATTGAACACATTTAGTTATGAAGCAATTGAAGAGTATCAATTAGAGATAACCACTTATTGCAACGCAGCATGTCCACAATGTCCAAGAAATGTAAATGGAGGTAAGGTTAATCCATACCTAAACGTATGCCATTTAGACGGTAGTGTTATAGATAAGGCATTCCCTGAAGATTTATGCAGACGTTTAAAGCAAGTATTCTTTTGTGGGAGTTATGGTGATCCTATTATGCATCCTGACTTCCATAACATACTTTACAACTTTAGAGATAAAGCACCCGACCTACATTTATATATTCATACTAATGGTGGTGTACATGATGAACAGTGGTGGAGTCGACTTGCTACCGTCTTAGGTCCAAATTCTAAAATAGATTTTGGTATTGATGGATTAGAAGACACCAACCATTTATATAGACGTAATGTTAAATTTAAAAAAGTTATGGCTAATGCTAAAGCATTCATTGATGCAGGAGGAAAGGCTCAATGGAACTGGTTAGTATATAAACACAACGAACATCAAATACCAGAAGCTAAAAAGCTAGCAAAAGAAATGGGCTTTGAGGATATATTATTCAGAGCAACTGGTAGGTTTATGGACCATAAAACTTTGACTACAATAGACAAGTGGCCCGTACAAAATAAAAAGGGTGAAGTAGAATACTATTTAGAACCTCCTACAGATGAACAACATCATAATGCTAGTGTAGTAAATTTACCTAAGCTACACAAAGAGTATCCTGACATAAAAGATTACTTTAACAGTACTAAAATAAAATGTGATGCACTTACAGGAAAGAAAGTAACTATAACTGCTGAGGGATTAGTGTTGCCTTGTAACTTTTTTGAGCATAATCTTTTTGATGCGCGTTTCCGCGGTAATGATTTTTTTCCAAACAGTAATGCTAACCATTTTGAAGATGGTTTTAACCAAGTAGAGAAATTCATAGAAAAGCATAATTCTGTCACTACTGTAGAAGGTGATGTTAAAGAAGGATTACTGAATATACACAATACAAGTTTAAAAGAAGTATTTAAAAATCCGTTTTGGAATGAGCTTGTTGACTCTTGGAGTAAAAAGTTAGATAATGGTAAGATATTTGAATGTGCTTTAACGTGTGGACAGAAACTTTCAAAGGTATGGGATCAAAATAAAAAAATGACAAAAACTTACAGATATTACATAACAGGTAATAATAAAGGATTAGGACTAAATTTGTCTAATCACTTTAATGCAGAAGGTTGTAGTAGATCGTCTGGTTTAGATATAACCAAAGATCTGGATGTTGAGCATATAGCAAAGCAATCACTACATTATGATGTATTTATTAATAATGCGTTTGATGGTCCACCAGACGAAAAATGGGGTAATTATGGTCAAGTTAAAGTATTAATGGAAGTATTCAAATTATGGAAATTTCATAAAAAGACAGGTTGGATATTTAATATAGGTAGTTCAGGAACAGAGGGTGCATATACTATTCCTAAAGCTGCACTTAAACAAGCAAGTAAAGATTGTTCTAATGCATTTAAGTGCAATGAGGTAAAATTTAAAACTACATTAATAACACCAAGCAGATTAGATACGCCTCTATCTCGCAGTAGAAGTAATTGGACAGGTAATGGAATAAATTCTCTTGACCTAGCCAAGTTTATAGAGTATACTGTATCAATGAGTCCTAATCTATGTATTGAGGATTTAGTAATGCAAGTAAATTTGGAGTATGGGAATGAGTGATTTTTTTAGAAATTTAGTAGATGATATGAAAGATGAAGATACATCTATAATGGGTGATGGTAAAGGTGCTGCTGAATATGCTGGTACAATAGATTCAGGCAGCTATATGCTTAATGCTGTAATGTCTGGTTCTATATTTGGTGGAATACCTAATAATAAAATAACTGCCTTTGCAGGTGAATCTGCAACTGGGAAGACTTTCTTTGTATTAGGTGTTGCTAAGCAATTCTTAAAAGACAATCCTAATGGTGGTATAGTATATTATGATACTGAAGCAGCTGTGACTAAACAAATGATGGAAGAAAGAGGAGTAGATACTTCTCGTGTTATTATATCTCAACCAGATACTATACAGAAATTTAGAACACATGCTATGAAGACTATTGACATGTATGAGAAGTCTCCAGATAGACCTCCTATGATGTTTATATTAGATAGTCTAGGTTTATTATCTACTGAAAAAGAGGTAGCTGATACTACTGAAGGTAAAGATGTACGTGACATGACTAAGTCTCAATTAATCAAAGGTGCCTTTAGAGTGCTAACACTTAAATTAGCAAAAATAGGCGTGCCTATGATTGTTACAAACCATGTTTACGAGGTAATTGGGTCGTATATGCCTATGAAAGAGATGGGTGGTGGTTCTGGGTTAAAATACGCAGCTTCTACTATTGCATACCTTTCTAAGAAGAAAGTAAGAGATGGTACTGAGATTACTGGTATCATTATTAAAGCTAAAATGTTTAAATCTAGGTTAGCTAAAGAGAATGCAGAAGCAGAAGTACTATTATCTTATACAGGTGGATTAGACAGATATTATGGTCTATTAGAGTTTGGTGAAAAGCATGGTATATTTAAGAAGTCTGGTAATAGATATGAAATGGGTGAATCTAAGTTGTATGGTAAACAGATACTAAAAGATCCTGAGAAGTATTTTACTGAGGAGGTATTGAAGCAGATTGATGAAGCATGTAAAACAGAATTTAGCTATGGAACTACTATATGATAGAACAGAAAATTATCGAAGGCTTAATAAGCAGTGAAGATTATTTAAGAAAAACTAAACCGTTTCTAAAAGACGAATACTTTAAGGACTTTACATCTAAAACTATATTTAATCTTGTAGAGGTGTACGTAGACAAGTATAATAAGGTACCTAATGTAGATTCCCTTAGTGTAGATCTAAGTAATTTAACACACTTATCTGAGGATCAATATTCCGATTGTTCTAAATATCTGCAGGGTATTGGACCTAATATTGTTGTAGACTCAGAATGGCTTACATCCGAAACTGAGAAGTTCTGCCAAACTCAGGCAGTATACAACGCAATAATGGAGTCCATTCAAATACTTGACGGTAAAACGAAGACTTCAAAGGGTGCAATACCCGCCTTGTTGACTGACGCTTTATCAGTAAGTTTTGATCCTCATGTAGGACATGACTTTATTGATGATGCTGACGCCCGGTTTGAGTTCTATCATGCTAAAGAAGAAAAACTTCCATTTACATTAGAATATTTCAATAGAATTACTAAAGGTGGTCTATCTAAAAAGACTTTGAATATCTGCCTAGCTGGTACTGGTGTAGGTAAGTCTCTCTTTATGTGTAGCTGTGCTGCTGATAATATGATGAATGGTAAGAACGTATTGTATCTTACTATGGAGATGGCTGAAGAAAAGATAGCTCAAAGAATAGATGCTAATTTAATGGATGTTACTATGGATGAGTTATCCATGTTACCTAAAGAGGCATATGATAAAAAACTAACAAGAATAAAAGATAAGACTACAGGTCAAATAATAATAAAAGAATATCCTACTGCAAGTGCTGGAGTCAATCATTTCAGACACTTACTTAATGAATTAAAGATGAAAAAGAAATTTGTACCAGATATAATATATGTAGACTATTTGAATATATGTATGTCTGCAAGAATTAAATATGGTGCAAGTGTTAACTCGTATACCTATGTAAAAGCAATAGCAGAAGAACTTAGAGGATTAGCTGTAGAGTTTAATGTTCCTGTAGTATCTGCTACTCAAACTACTAGAGCTGGTTTTAGCTCTTCTGATATTGGATTAGAAGATACTTCTGAATCGTTTGGATTACCAGCTACTGCTGACTTTATGTTTGCTTTAATTAGTACAGAAGATTTAGAAGCATTAAACCAATTTCAAGTCAAGCAATTGAAAAATAGATATAGTGATCCTGGCCTCTATAGAAGATTTATTGTAGGGGTAGATAAAAGTAAGATGAAGCTGTATGATGTTGAGCAACATGCTCAGGATGATATGATTAATGATGATACACCAGGCTTTGATCAGACTCCTACTGGTCAGAGAATTAAATTTGAAGGGTTTCAATAATGGGTTACAGACAAAAAGAATATAAAAGTAATGGTTACAAACTAGAAAAAATACCAGGTAGAAAATATCACGTAAGAGAACTTGCAACAGATCAGATAGTACAAACATTTGGTTATATAACTGAAGCAAGAGAGGCTGTACGAAAGTATAGTTTAGGGTCTGGGTTTAATGGATGGACACCAGCTTTCTTTTTGACTAAAATGCCACAGCCTTTAGAGTCTCTTATTGAGGAAGATTAGTGATTATAAAAGTAAGAGGTGCAAAAAATAAAAAGCTAGTAAAATGGCTTAAGCTGGCTGCTCAATTTTATTGTGATGAATTAATGCCAGACGATCTTTCAAGATCTTTATTGCTAAACATTAAAATACAACCTAATACATCTCATTTTAGATATAAAGCAGATTGTATGTGGGATGATTTTACCCCACCTCCTAGTCCTACAGAGTTTAATATTAGAATAGTTAAAGAACAAGATGGAGACGAACATTTCTATTTTAAATCTTTGGCACATGAAATGGTGCATGTAAAACAATTTGCAACTAATCAATTGGATGGTATATATGGCAAAGGTAATACACATGAGTGGAATGGACCTTCATTTAATATACCAAGTAAAAGATATCCTAAGGAAGAAAAAAGAAAAGGTTATACTATTCATGGTTATGATACTAAAGTTATTTTAGATGCTGATGATAAAGACTATTATTTTCAACCATGGGAAATTGAAGCATATGGGCTTGAAGTTGGGTTAATAGCATACTTTGTAGAAGAGTATGGTGACGATATACCTTTTGGAAAAAAAGCTCATGATTGGGATTAGTAGACAAGAGATAGAAGAACTACAAAGAGAGTTTAAAGATACTCAACTTCCTGATCCAGAAATGTACCCACAAAGTTTTTTATATTGTGTAAAGGTACTTAGAACATTAAAGGAGTTAAAATATGGATCAAGATCTTAAAGAAAAAGTAATAGAACAAATTCGAACAGTACATGATCCTGAAATATCTTTGAACATATATGAGCTAGGATTGATATATGATATATCTTTTGATAAAGATAAATGTAATGTTATTATGACACTAACAAGTGCATGGTGTCCTGTTGCCCAAGATATGCCAGTATGGGTAAAGGATGCTGTAATGAAGGTAGACGGGATAAAAGATTGTGATGTACAGGTGGTATTTGAACCTCTATGGGGTCATGATAACATATCAGAAGCTGGTAAACTAGAATTGGGATTGGTATAACATGGATCTATTTCCTGAAGCACAAACATTTCAAGATGGTTTAATGGTTGCAACTAAGCATAAGGTGGTGGAAGAATATATACAAGTGTTTTTAACAACTTATCGGTTGACTGGAGACATAAAGTATAGTAAAAATAATGCATTGGCACAAGCTATGCATGAACGCGATACAGAAATAATGGAATTGTAAAAATAACAAGGAAAAATAATGGAATCTCAAGATATAGTGTTTATATTTAATACGTTTTCATTCCTAGTAAATGGAATACTAGTAATGTTAATGGCTGCAGGTTTTTGCATGCTAGAAGCAGGTATGGTAAGAACTAAAAGTGTGGCAACAATATGCACGAAAAATATTGTATTATATTCTATGGCAGGAGTGTTATACTTTTTAGTAGGATACAACTTAATGTATTCAGGAGTAGATGGAGGCTTTATAGGAACTTTTAGTCCCTTTGATGTAGCTGATCCAGCTACTGAAACTTCAGAAGGTGGTTATGCAGGAGCCTCAGATTGGTTCTTCCAGATGGTATTTGTAGCTACAGCTGCTTCAATAGTATCCGGAGCAGTTGCTGAACGGGTTAAGTTATGGCCTTTCATAGCTGTTGTTGTAGGATTAACAGCAATCATATATCCAATACAGGGTTCATGGACATGGGGAGCAGGCTGGTTATCTGAATTAGGATTTAGTGACTTTGCTGGATCTACTATAGTTCATTCTGTAGGAGGATGGTGTGCTTTAGTAGGATGTCTAGTTGTTGGTGCAAGAAAAGGTAAGTATTCAAAAAAGGGTAAGGTTAATTCAATGCCTGCTTCTTCATTACCTTTAGCAACATTAGGCACTTTTCTATTATGGTTTGGCTGGTTTGGATTTAATGGTGGTTCTCAATTAGCTCTTGGGTCAGTAGCAGATGCAAGTGCAATGGCAAGAATATTTTGTAATACAAATTTAGCTGCTGCAGGTGGTGTTATAGTAGCCATGATATTAGGGCAGCTACTTTATAAGAAGGTAGATTTAACATTTGTTTTAAATGGAGCACTAGGTGGATTAGTATCAATAACTGCTGAACCTTTAGCCCCTTCATTTTTCCAAGCAGTATTAATTGGTGGAACAGGTGGAGCCTTAGTTATGTTAGCAGTACCTTTACTTGATAAATTAAAAATAGATGATGTAGTTGGTGCAATACCAGTTCATTTAGTTTGTGGTATATGGGGAACATTAGCAGTTCCATTGACTAACGCAGACGCAAAATTTAGTACTCAATTAATTGGGGTTGTAGCAATAGGATCATTTGTTGTTATCACTAGCTTCATTCTTTGGTATGGTGTTAAATTTGTATTAGGAATAAGGTTATCAGAAGAAGAAGAACTAAAAGGTTCTGATATAAGTGAGATAGGTCTAAGAAGTTATCCAGAATTTACAGGGAGTAATTAAAATGGGACACGTACCAAATATTACATTTAAAGTTAGAGAAAATAATGAGTGGACTGAATGGAATACTCATGAGATGTTCAAAGGTAAGAGAGTAATAATATTTTCATTACCTGGAGCATTTACACCAACATGCTCAACACAGCAACTACCAGGCTTTGAAAAATTATATAATGAGTTTAAAGCAAAAGGTATTGATGAAATATATTGTATATCTGTTAATGATACATTTGTTATGAATGCCTGGGCACAAGCACATGGTATTAAAAATGTAAAAATGATACCAGATGGTAATGGAGAATTTACTAGAACCATGGGATACTTAGTGGATAAAAATAATGTTGGCTTTGGTAAACGCTCTTGGAGATATGCTGCACTAATAGATAATATTAATTGGGTAGAAACATGGGAAGAAAAAGGTAAAGCTGATAATGCAGGTGGTGATCCTTATCAGGAATCAAAACCAGATAATGTACTAGCATCATTAATGGAACCAATTGTTTCAGGTATGTCCACATCAAAAGTAGAATCCTTATGAGTACAAGATATGACAGTTTGGATCCTAAAAATGTTAATACACCTAAAGTTAGTAAGCCTGTATTTTCAAATCAAGATACAAGACTATTAAGAGAGTGTATAACATTCTATCTTAATAAGAATGACTTTATGTTAGAATCTAATACATCAGCTGGCTTTGTACCATCTGAGAATAATGTGAAGAAAAAAACTGACCTTGTAAATTTAATTCATAGATTAGGGAGAATATAATATGTTTAATAAACCACGTGGAGCATCTACACCAGCAGCCTTAAAGAAAGTAAATCTTGAAGGCTTATCTGTTAGAAGACTAGTTGCTTTTTTTGAAGAGGCATCCAAAGAAATTCCAGAAGAAGATTCTAAGTTTTATTTTAATCAAATGGTAGATTATTTTGAAAACCATTACAATCAAAAAAGAGGTCTTGATTCTGCATCTAAGATACTAGGACTATAAATATCTCATAGGAGATATAAATGGCAGATTTGTTATCAGAATATATGGAAAGCTCTATGCCTAAAGATAAGGTTATGGACACTATTGAAGATTATTTTAAAACTGAAATAGCTAATAAAGTTATTAAATTTGATTATGACAATATGAAAACAGGTAATAAAATTTCTTTATTTGTAGATGAAAAATGGAAGTATAGAGTAGACGTTCAACAAATTTTACTCAATGATCTTTTTAAAAATATATCTAAGCGTGCCACAACAGGTGGTAGTACTGGTAGTGTAAGAGTAGGTCAGGACTCCCCACAAAGATATGTTCCAATATTTTTGAGACCTGCTGGTAGAGCTAGTGGTGGTATTAATAATGAGAAGATCTTTATGAACAGAATTAACGATTTTGTTAAAAATTTACCTGACGGTCTAGCAATAGAGTTTATAACTAATAACAAAAGTCCAACTTGGACAAGACAAAAATTCAGAGTTGAAAATGTTATAGAATGTGAAGGTGTTGGTCAAAAAGGTACACCTACCTCAGCTAATCCAAGAGTTAAAAAATCTGATGCTGATCTTATTATAAAAGGTGGTGGTAGAGTTCCAATATCCATTAAACAAGATAATGCTGACTTTTGGGGTGGTATGGAGTCATGGTTTCATACTTCCCCAAACATAAAAAATGGGGATGATTATGTTTCACAAGCAGAAGCACTAGGAATTGTTCGAATAGTACCCATAACACAAGGTATAAATCATTTAGCCCCAGGAAAAAATACAAAAAACACTCCTGGAGGAACAAAGGATAAAAAGAATATGTCATTATTAGCTAATGATATGATAAAAGATATAGTTGTATTTGGTAATGATATCCATAAAGGTGGTGCTATTATAAAAAAAACTTTTAATAGTGATGATTTTGTTTTAAAAGATAGAGATAATGGTGAACAAGTACTTGAAATAAATTGTGATGGTATAGTAACAAATTTAAAAGAATTAAATGAACATGTATGGGTAATGTTTCAGAACACTGGCGATCTTTCAGTTAAAGGTGATGTAATAGGAACACCAAGAGGTAAAAATAGTAAAGTTGCTCCTGGTGTAAGAGCAATTGCAGTTACAGGTAAGAGAGCTAAAACTACTATCTTAATAAAAGATACTGCTTTTGGTTCTATTGTACAAATATAAATGTTGTCTTCTATTCTATAATGATGTATGATAGGGTATGAGCAATACTAATACACATATGGATCACTTTGAAGATAGATTTGTTATTGATGGTAACAATCCTCTAATATTGGTGGATAAGATTATTGATGGTGATGTTAGCTTTACTCGTAAATGGGATGGAGCGCCTTCAATCTTCTTGGGTCGTGATAGAAAAGGGATCTATATTGCCAGAAAAGGCATCTTCAATAAAACACCAATACTATACTATACAGATAATTGCATTGTTAAGGACTTAGGTGAAAGTGCTCTATCCAATAAATTAATTACAACATTAGATATACTTAAAGATACTAAGATAAAAGTAGGTCAACTGTTCCAAGGTGATCTATTGTTTACTAGAGGTGACGTTAGTGCCTACACTAATGATGATGGCTATCACACATTCCAACCTAATACAATAGTATACGGTGCTAAAGAGGATCTTACAGGTTATTATGTAGGTATAGTATGGCATACAGAGTATAAGAATAAGAAAGTATATAAATTTGGTAGTGACATTAAGAGTAAAGTAGGTGATGTATTTGGTTTATATCATTTTAATGCATCAGATGATATTGCTCCTATTGATAATAGAACTAAACAATTACTAAAGTATATGAGAAAAGAAGCATCAGAGATAATAGCTGGTGCTGAAACCAAGTTGAGTATATATGATCTTGATGATAAGACTAGACAGTTATGGGTTCAGTTTATTAACTATAAGATTAAGAGGAATGAATTCTGGGATGACTTTAATTTCTTTGAGGAATATTATTATTGGTGTAGAGAGTATATACAAGAATTAGTATCAAAATTTAAGAAACTAGAAACTAGATCACGTAAGAGATTAGAATACAAACCAGCTATAGATGATATACCAAAAATGGAACGAGTTGGGGAGCTACATAGTATACTATATCGGATGAAAATGGTGATACTTGAAAACCTAAATAGTGCCAGCAGTATGGTAACATACTTGAAGACATCTAAAGGTTTTACTCCTACTAGTCATGAAGGATACGTAGTGATAGATGATAAAGGTATTGATGCTGTGAAGATTATAGACAGGAAAGAATTTAGTTACGCTAATTTCAGTCCTGATGTTATTAAAGGATGGAAGAAATAAGGAGATTTTTATGAGTATTCCAGTAAGTGCAATGCACGCTGACGTAAAGGCGGGCTATTTAAAGACCGCAGAAATTCAAATTGAGTCCGACCCAGCATGGACTCATGCTACTGCAGGCAGAGATGCTGTGCGATTAGCATATTGCTTATGGCAAGACGCTGGGAATTCCGATCTTTGGTCTGAGGCTGTAACCAATTACCGAGGGTCCTAATTATAAACAAGGAGAAGAACTATGTGGAAATCACCTAGTATAAAAGAGATCGCTGTTGGATTAGAAATAAACTGCTACGCTTGCGCGGAAATTTAGTTTGTTTAATTCTTACTAGAAAGGCGGTGGTCTAACTATCTACTTCGCAATGGTTTTTATAAGTCATAAGTAGAACGATCTTGAGGGTGGGCAGCAATGTTTGCCCTCTCTTTTATTATAAATAATGGTATAACCAGTAAGTCTAAGGAAAACCTGGAATGACACTACAACTAGAAAAAAATAAGACTGCTGTCCTCTCATTTGGTAGACACAACCCTCCAACCACAGGACATGAAAAGTTACTAAATAAAGTCCATAGTGTTGCAAAACAACATGGTGGCACAGCTCATGTGGTAACATCTCATTCACATGACGCAAACAAAAACCCCGTACCGCAAGACAAGAAACTAGGATACCTCAGGAAGGTAGCTCATCCTGACGTTAAAGTTTCTGGCTCATCTAAGGAACATCCAACGATATTGCATCACGCTTCAAAGCTGCATGCTGCTGGTCATAAACATCTTGTTGTAGTGGCGGGTGCGGATCGAGAAAAAGAGTTTCATAAAACCCTAAATACTTACAACGGTAAAGAGGGTAAACACGGTCATTATAACTTTAAATCCATTAAGGTAGTATCGTCTGGAAAAAGAGATCCGGATGCTCATGGTACAGAAGGAATTTCTGGTACAAAAATGAGAGATCATGCAAGAGCAGGACGACACAAAGAATTTAAACAAGGATTGCCAAAAGCATTACACCCACATGCTAAAGAAATACACGGACACACCGTAGGAGGAACACAGTTGGAAAGTTTTAAAGAAGCATTAGATAGAATGCGTAATAAATTTGATAAGAAGAAAAAATTTAAACCTACAGGTGAAAAAACTGAGGTTATTATGCATGTAAATCCTCCAGCACCTCCAGGTAATGTAAAGAATGGTAAACCAGGTAGTCCAGCAGGTAATGCTAGAGCTGGTGGAACACGATTTGGTGAGAGTAGAGCTGGTAATGTTTTAGCTGGTACTAAACGTGGTGCAGTTTTAGGTTTTTCAATGGGTGAAGATGTTAATGAATCATTTGAAAATATAGAAGAAGTACTTTCTCGTGCTGGTAGAATCAAAAGAGGTTTAATGATGAGAAGAATTAAACATAAGGTTCAAAGAAAAAAAGCAATGATGAGAAAAAAGATGGCTACAGTTGATATGCTATCAAGAAGATCAAGAAGACATGCTGTTAAATTAGTACGTAAAAGGTTTATGGGTAAAAAAGGTGAGAACTACGCTAAGTTGGGTATGTCTGATAAAATTATGATTGATAGAAGAATGGAATCTAAAAAAGCTATCATAATAAAAATTGCTCAACGTCTATTACCTAAAGTAAGAAGAGCTGAGCTTATAAGATTAAAAAATTACAAACAAAATAAAATTGGTAATGCAAGTAAAGCATCATCTGCTTTAAATATTAATAAAGTTAAACAAAGTTCTAGTGAGGATTTTGTAATGACTAAAAAAGATACTAACGCTATTATGGAAAAAGCTATGAAGCATAATTTTGACGCTAATGTTTTATTTGAATTATTTGCAATGGGTGCAGAGCAAGAAGGTAAAGGTACTCCTCAACAAAGAGGGTTCCAAAGTTTAAATACCTTTATAGCAGATGAATACAATACTGCAGCTGCATTAGAAGTTCCAGATAAAAAATACAAACCTGAAGATGCTATTACAAACTTAGCACTTAATACAAGAAATAGAAATTCAACTATAAAAAATTATAACTATGGTCCTTTAAACGATAGTGATGAAGAGTATTGGGAAAAGGCAGCAGACCTTTGGGATACAACTACAGAAATAGCTAAAGAATCAAGATGTCACAATTGTGCAGTGTTTGATGTTAAACCTGCTACATTAAAAAAGATAGCAAAAGTATTAGGACCTGATGGAGATGCAATAGTAAAAACAGCTGGCATAGGTTATTGTGAAATGTTTGCTTTTAAATGTGCTGGTGCAAGAGTATGTGATGCATGGGTAGGTGGTGGACCACTTAAAGAATCAATGGCCAACTGGGAAGGTGAACCTATTCAAGGTACACAGTTAGATAGAAGATTTAATAGTGTAGTAGTAAGAAAATCAGTAATACCAAAATTACAAGAATTTAAAGCTGATGGAGAAAGATCAGACGTAGAAGATCCTATTGATCCTAAAACAGTTACACATGATATTATTGATAAAGATAGTAAATTAAAAAAGAAATTATCAAAGAAAAAAATTAAAAGATTATCTGAATTAGAATATCCTCATGAGACTGCTAAGAAATATAAAAAAGATACACCAGGACAAAAAAATGAAAGTGTTAGGGTAGCTAATATATCTGCAGAAGTAAAAACTGATAGACAAGTAAAAAAAGATCAAGATGATCGAATACAAGGTGTAGTTAAAAATGTCAGAAAAGATCAATACAATTTAAATAGAAGAATTAAAAGAGCTACAAATAAAGTGTTAAATCCTAAAATTAAAGTTGGTGGAGTTCAAAATGAAGATGCTGCTGCAATGATGAGAGTAAAGCAAGCTCAAACAAATCAAAAAGATAGACTTAGACAGCAACATGAGAGAGAGATGGAGCAAATGGACAACAGTGACGAAAAAAAGAAAAAAAGAGAGGCTTTTGAAAAATCAATGGAAACTTTAAAAGATAGACAAATGGCTAGACAAGATACAGCCAGGGCAAGGTTACCAAGATGATAAAAAAAGTAATCAAACCATATGAATCAGAGAGTTCTGCTATACGTAGAATACAAGAAAAAGGTCTTTGGGATAACATCCATAACAAAAGAGCTAGAATAAAAAAAGGCTCTGGTGAAACAATGAGAGATAAAGGTGATAAGGGTGCACCTACACCTTCTCAAATGAAAAGATCTCAAGACGAGGAAGTTGAAGAAAGTATAAATATTGAAGAAGGCTTAAAAGATCAATTAACACCTAAATTAATACAATTATTACGTATGGGAATGGTTGATAAAGAAGAATTAGAAGTAATGAAGAGAGCAATAAAGACTGAGAAAAACTCTCTTGAAAATCCTCTATTAAGAGGAAAGTTATACGATTTATTAGAAAAATTATTAGATGCTGTTAATGATGATAGCCAAATTTGGTTACGATTAAGAAACAGAATACAAAAAGGGGAAATTTAATGACCAAAGATACACCTAAGAAACCAAGTGTAGGTAGAACTTTTGGCATATCAGACAGCTTAATGAATGCCAGACCTATAGGATTTAATAAAGATCCAAAAGTAGAAGAAGAAGTACAAGAAGTTAAAAAAGAAGAACTTAAAGAAGCATATTCAAGACCAGAGATTGCTAAAAGGGATAGAAATATAGCTCGTAAGAGTGATACTTTAAAATCTAAAGACTCTGTTGCATCTTCAGGTACTACAAGATTTAAACAAAGACATGGTGGCAAAACAGTACCAACAAGACCAGGTACACAAGGTATGTCACGTGGTACAGGAGTTGGTAAAGGACCTAAATCAGCCAAGAGACCAATAGGCGGTATGAGTGGAGTTCATTATGATTTAACAAATAAACCAGAAGACCATTTTAGACGTAAATATGGTAAATCAAAATCAGCCATGAGAACTGGCCTTAGAAAAGAGGAATTAGAAATGAGTGACTCATTTAACGATTACAAATATAACCATAATGCCTGGGCAGAGTCTCTAAGTCGTGTTGGTAAACCTAAAGAAGAATTAATTAAAGAAGAAAGTATTACTGTTATTAATATGGGCTCTACTTATAAAGTAAAATCTGTTAGTAAAGATCTGGGATCAAAAGTTCGTGTTGGTGAAACATTAACTGATACACATATAGATGATCTAAGAGAAATGGGCATTAGCATTAGTTACGTAAAAGAATCTAATGATATGGATACTAAAAATGCTGACCAAGCTATGAAGCATGATTGTGCTACTCACGTTGTTCATAAAGAACACGGTGCAGGTCAATGTATACCAGGGCAACATACTTTAGTAGAAAAAGATAAAGTAGATTGTAAAAGTTGTAAAGGTACTGGTGAAGTAGATGGAGAAGAATGTGATCATTGTGATGGCAAAGGTTTCCATATGGAAGGTTATGTAACTCACTATGATGTTATGTTTGATAAAGTCCTTCTATCTGATGTACCTGTAAAAGATTTACAAATAGTAAAAGAGATGAGCCATGGCCACAAAGAAAGCAAAAAGAAAAGTGGTAAAATGATTGCAAGTAGTAAAAAGAAAATGAATGAATATGGCAGCATGATGTCATCTAAAAAAATGAAGTCCAAAAGCAAAATGGAATCAGTAGACTTAGATGCCAAGAATGTTGACATAATGTTAAGACATGATTGTGCAAGTCATGTTAAACATGGTGAGTTTGGAGAAGGTGTTTGTGTTCCTGGACAACATACATTAGAAGAGATATCAGAAGGCGAAGGAATGGTAACTCATTATGATGTAATGTTTGAAAGTGGTATCATTGAAGATGTACCAGTATACGAATTAGAAATTATAACTGAATCAATGCATGCACATGTTGATAAGAAAAAGAAAAAAGGCCAAAAGAATATAATGGGTTCTAAGAAATTAGATCCAGTAGGTCAAGCAGATGCTGATATTGACAATGATGGTGATACAGATAGTTCTGATGAGTACTTACACAAAAGACGTAAAGCTATCAAGAAGAATATTAAAGAGTGGGTATCATTAGGTCAAGCACCAGACAAAGGTGAACCTAAAAACGCTATGCATGCTCATTCAATATCAAAACATTTTTATCAAATGGCTGTTAGAGACGACATGTTTGGTAAAGAAGCTCAATTTAAAGAGAACATGGGTCTAGCTAAAAAATTCTATAGTAAATTTAAAGAGATGTCTGCAAAAGGAGACGTTTCTGCTGATCAAGTATTTAAAGATGGATCTGATGGTGAAATAGAAAATTTTAACCAGAGCCAAACTAATGAAGCACTAACTAAATTTGGCACATCAATGGATAAAAAATTAGGTGATTCTGAAAAAGCTACATTTAAAGCACAAGGTACTATCAAAATGAGAAAATCTGATGGTGATGGTATACATGGTACAACTGTAAGTCAATCTGATACTGCTAAAATAGCTGCACTTAAAGCTAAAGGTTATGTAAGAGTATCTGAAGATGCCACAGATGATAGAAAACAAGAAATGATGAGAAAGGGAGCTGTAGCTGCCAAAAAAGAAAAAGATAGAATAAAAATGATGGGTAAATCCCATTTCCAAGGTGTTAATGATAGAAAAAATGCACCTAAATCTGGTGGTGTACAGAACGAAGACTTTCGGGAAGTACAGTTTGAAGGTGAAACAATATACGAATCAGTTGATTCAAAAAATTTACCAGAGCATGCACCAGAAGTATTAGAGATGACTCCTGATAATTATAGATATAACAGAAATGGGTGGCAAGCTGCCCTAGCTGAAGTAAATAGATATAAAGGTAAATCAGGTCATAGAGTAACACAACCGGGAGGTGGTGATGAGCATATAGTTATGCAGTTGAGAAAAGCTGTATCAGTAGGTGCTAACCATACTGGTGTGAAGTTTAAGGATGGGGAGACTCATAAAGTAAATCCTAAAACTGCACAAAAACATTTAGATCATTATAACAGTTTGAAACCAGAAGATAAAATTAAATGGCAAAATAGTGCTGCACATTCACATGGTGGACTTTCTAGTGCATCAGGTGATAAAAAGAAGGGTCAAGAGAAATCTTCAACTGCTTCTGGAAGAGATGAGCCTACTAGACAGTTAATTAATCCAATGGACAGAAATTAAGATAAATAATATAAACTAAGAATAGGAGAAAGAACAAATGGCTTTATGGGGAAAATCGACTTCTGCAGCAAGTAGGCCTAAGTTTGTAGTAGACAACACAGACGCACAAGGAAGCGCGGGCGCCCGTGAAGACGTTTATGCTACAACAGCTGGATGGGTACAAAAATCTGGCAAAGGACACAGCGGAAATGACAACGCAAGTGCAACACCAGAAGTACTGGTTTGCATCAGAGGATTATCAGGTACATTAGGTGCTGCTAATCTATTATCAGTTGACTGGGATGCTACAACAACATTAGCACATGACGGATCAGGTAGATTTGATATGTACTACACGTTTGATGAAATTGTAACAGTAACATCAGCTGCATGGTCAGCTAATCAAACTACATCTAACAAAGTACACGTTGGTTTACAATGTGTAGGTCCAACTGATATGGCTAATGATGGCGCAATGCAAATGCAATACTATGCTGGATCAGGCACTAACAGGCTAACATTCAGAGGTGTTGTACCTGCTGGTGCAGTAAGTGATGGATACATTACAGACCTTAATGGTACATACGCAATGGCAACAAACGGATCATCTGCAGTAGTAGATGGAAACGGTACTACAGTTGCTGCTGTTGATGCAGATCATGATGGTGGTTCAGCTGCTGCTGGTGTAGATGGTTCAACTGAATTGTTTGGTACAAACATAAACAAAACTGGTTCAAATATAGCAACACTAACAACACAAGCTGGATCAAGTTCTGGTAGTACTACAATATTAACAGGCGTACAGCTTGCATAGTAACGAATTAAGGAATTAGATAATGCCTAAGATTACTGGATTGGGTGCTGGAATAGCACCCGCAAATAATGATGTATTAGTATTAGTTGCTAATACAGCAGGTACTGCCAACACCCAGAAGGTAACGGTAAACACATTCTTTAGTAATGTGACATCTAATTCCAAATTTGCTAACTTAGAAGCAACAATACTTAAAGGTATTACAGCTAATTTAACTACAGTCGATATAAATG
>Ga0209815_1000557_pt1 | contig 27470 bp, 19 predicted proteins | sample CoawatmetaG00DNA_FD_187507 | JGI IMG/M metagenome (GOLD analysis project Ga0209815, IMG submission 187507) | Marine microbial communities from the West Antarctic Peninsula - Coastal water metaG002-DNA (SPAdes) (version 2) | ecosystem: Environmental > Aquatic > Marine > Coastal ...
TGAACCTACTGCTGAACCTACTGCTGAACCTACTGCTGGAACTACTAGACGCAACTCAAAGTTTACTGATTAAGGCCAAAACACTACTCACAGTCGACAAGTACAGACCGGATTTATCGGCCCTAAGCGCCATGTAAGACAGCGACCGAACCGCTCGATCCAGCGCCCTCTGTGCCGCCGAATAGCGAGCAATGTGTTAGTATGCCGACGTTTATTGAATGCATTACATCTGATTTTTTTATCATCTGCCGACAGGGGTCTCAGTTAAAGGTATGAAAAAAAGAGCACTAGACGTGAAGTCAAAAAATATTCATTTCGAAGGCAAACGAGCGACGTCTTATGATGTGGCACGAGTTGCCGGGGTATCCCAATCAGCAGTCTCACGCTGCTTCAAGCCGGGCGCGAGCGTATCCGCGAAAACCCGAGCAAAGGTGGAGAGCGCAGCCAAAGCCTTAGGTTATACGGTCAATGCCATTGCCCGTGGCTTAATATCTGGTCGATCAAACATTGTTGGCGTATTGATTACTCAGCTTACCAATCTGAATTATCCTCAGATTCTGTCTGAGTTAAATCGAAAATTCGATGAGAAAGACATTCACATTCTGTTGTTTACGCTTGATAAAGAGAGCGATGTCGACAAAGTCTTAGAAAAAGTCTGGCAGTATCAAGTGGATGGCATTATTGCCGCGGCTCAGTTCACCAATACTCAGATAAGTGCCTGTCAAGACCGCAATATTCCCTTGGTTTTTTATAACCGCCTCTACCCGCAAAATACTGTTTCCTCTGTTTGCTGTGATCATTATGAGGGCGAGCGGGCACTGGTCGAAGGGCTCATCAACAATGGGCGTAAGTCGTTTGTCGTTATGAGCGGGCCAGTGGATTCCTCAGTGAGTACCGCAAGAACTAAGGGTGCAGTAGCGCAACTCAAGGGACTGCCTGTCGATATCGTTGAACTGGAAGGTGATTATAGTTATCAGCTGGCGTGCAGCTTAACGCGCGGTGTGATGGACTCGGCTAGTCCCAAACCCGATGCCTTCGTTTGTACTAACGATATTATGGCCATTGGCTGTCTAGACACACTGCGTATCGAGTACAAGGCGAAAATCCCAAAAGATATATCGGTGGTTGGCTTTGATGGTGTCGATGCCGCTGCCTGGCTGAATTATGATCTAACTACAGTTCAACAGCCCTTAGAGCGCATGGTAGAAGCGGCTGTGGATATGCTGATGGAGCGTATTGAAGCGCCCGAACTTCCGGCCGAGAAACGTCTTTTCGCCGGTAGCATCAGGCATGGCGCAACAGCGCAGCTTGACTAATAGTCGGGCAGTATAATTTTGATTGGAGTGCCGTTAATGCCGTTACCGTTAGTACCTTTGCCAATAGTGCCTTTAACAACAGCACCTTTACCCCTAATACTTTTACCCGGTTCACTTTGTAACCAGCTGCTTTTTCAGCCGCAAATCGATTTCCTTAAAGGGCATAGAGAGGTGATAGTCGCCAACTTTTCTAACTGTGATTCAATTGAGGCTATGGCGGCCAAGGTACTCAACGAAGCACCAGCAGAGTTTGCATTAGCAGGCCTTTCAATGGGCGGTATTGTGGCCTTTGAAATGTTTAGGCAGGCACCTCAGCGGATTAAGCGAATCGCCTTACTTAACACCAATCCGCGGCTTGAATTGCCAGAAAATTTGTCTGTCCGTCATCAGCAGATTAACAACGTTGCTCAGGGCGGTGTTGAGAGTTTGAAGGCCTTAGTTAGTCAGCAGCTGATGCCAAAATATATTTTTGACTCACAACAGCGAGTTCAGCTCGAGCCTTTAGTGATGGAAATGGCCTTGGATGTTGGCGCCGATGAGTTCATCAATCAATGGCGCGCGTTAGCGAGTCGAGCTGACAGCTGGAATATGCTAAAAGATATTCGCTGCCCTACCCTCATACTCTGTGGTGTCCATGATGTACTTTGCAATGAAAATCTGCATCGCGATATGGCTCTAGAAATAAAACATGCCAGATTGGAAATTATTGAAGAGGCTGGGCACCTCAGTACTCTCGATGCCCCTGAACAGGTGAATAAAGCCCTAGAAAACTGGCTCAATTCGTAACTTTATCTTATAAGAAACAATAATTATGGCTGCTTTTAATCCACACAATAATTTTCGACAGAAACTGTTATCCGGAGAATGTCTGATCGGTACCTTTGTAAAGACACCGTCGATGATGGTTGCAGAAGTATTGGCAAGTACAGATTTAGATGTTGTTTGCTTTGATGCCGAACACTCCCCATTCGATCGTCGCGATATAGACGGCTGTTTGCTGGCTTTCCGCGCAGAGCAAAAACCCGCATTGGTTAGGGTAGCCTCGTCATCAGCGGATCAAATACTTAATGCACTTGATTGTGGTGCTACGGGTGTTGTGATTCCACATGTTGATTCGCCTGAAAAAGCCTTGGCCTGTGTCAATGCTGCTAGATACGGACGGACAGGACGGGGATACGCAGGTTCTACTCGTTCAGCGGGTTATGGCGCAGCCAGTGTTGCTGACAACATCAGTCTCAATCAGTCAGAGACTACTGTAATAGCACAAATTGAAGATATTGCTGCTGTGGATCAGATTGACGCGATAGCGGCTCAAGAAGGTATTGATTGCCTGTTTATCGGCATGATGGACTTAACCGTTGCCCTTGGAGCCACGGCTGCGACTGATAAGATCGTTGTTGAAGCGGCTGAAAAAACCTGTATTGCCGCTAAGGCCAATAATAAGAGACTAGGTATCTTCGTACCTAACATTGACCATATCGAATTTTGGCGTAGTCGAGGCGTCACCCTTTTCTTAATGTCTTCAGACCATAGCTTTATCAAGCAGGGCGCTAAAAACTTGGTTACATCTGCCAGGGCGAAGTTTTAGACCATTGATTGGCGTCTAATTTGGGCTGGGTTGGACGGCGGGAGTTATTCGTCCTTCGCCTCCACTCCCAATTAAGCAGAGCTTGGCCGCCGTCGCTGAGCTCTAGGGTTGTCTCGCAAGTCCGTAATTTTGGCTGAACCCTCTTTGCGGCTTCATTTCCAGCAGGAGCGAGAGCACTGATAAACGGAATTTGGTACCAATCACGAAAGCCTGAGAGCCCCCTAGAGTGGAAGGAGCCCTTACATCAACCTAACTATACTTCGAATGCAAACTATAGTTAGGTTGCTGCCCAGATTTGAGCATAATTCGTGGCGCCGGCACTAACTGATACTATCCGGCACTATCCGGCACTACAAAGTACCGCCTTTGTAAACTTGGAGTAGAATTTTCATGGCCATAGCTAAAATAGTAGCATTCTGTTTTATACTTTTAATGGTTGGATTTTGGGCGCATACCCCCGAACAATTGGAATCCCAAGCGCTGCCGCCAGTAATCGATACTGGCTTTATCTCATTGAAAAAAAATCCTTTGGCACAACCCTTAAAAGATCTCTCGGCTCAGGTGGGGAAGTTCACTGTAGATGGGCTAATTCAATATACTCTTTTACTACAACCCAACGATGCAATGCCGTTATCGGGCTGGCCCGTAATCATCTTTAATCACGGCTTTCACCCTGAGCCCCATAACAACGGTCGGCGCACACTAGACGGTGTCAGCGATCGTCCAGGTGATTATTATCGTCAGGTCCCTCAGGCATTGGCGCGCCAAGGATTTTTAGTGGTTGTTCCCGATTATCGCGGTCACAATGACTCCTCTGGCGCTGAATTCACACTCCAAGAAACCTCGCCACGCTGGTATGTCCGCGACGTCCTTGGCCTTATAGAGGCGCTCCAGAATGATGCCCGCGCCAATATGGATCATTTATTTATGCTCGGCCACTCCATGGGAGCCGAGGTAACACTTTATGCCGCTGCCGCCCTCGGTGACCAACTTAAAGGCGCCAGCATCTGGTCGGTCTATGTCCCGATAGTGGCTAAAATGAGTCCGCAATATACTGAAGTGGGAGCGGTCAGCCAAACTGAGCAGATCTATAACCCTATAAATAGCCCGATAAATATTCATCACGCAAAGGATGACGCAACCACTGCCTTTGAAGGATCTGTAATGATCGCCAATCAACTCAAGCAGCTAGGTAAGACCGGCAAACTATATTCCTACTTGAGTGAAAATCACCTCTTCACGGGCGAGAACTTACAGCTGGCAATTACCCGCGATATCGCATTTTTCCGACGCATTATGCTTGCTCAAGATGGATTCCTAGAGTAGACCCGCTCGAATTTTGCCCTAAAATTCGATGTCTATTTGTTAAAACCGAAAATAGTTGGACTGTCGATTAATAAGGCCATAAATCGCCACCTTAGCCTTTGTAAAATAGACATATATCGGAGCGGATGTTGATTTTGCATTCGAAGTAAAATACTATCGTCTGCTACTCTTCTTGATACTGACTGTATAAATATCCTAATGACCCTAATCTCTGTTGCTGACGACCTCAAACCTTTCATTCTGCGACGCAGTGATATTGTTCCCTGTAAGACAGCTTTTATCGATGCTCGAACACCAGGAAGCGACCAGAAAGAAAATTATTGCCTGATTGGTGCTGGTGTAGCGGAAAATCCAGAGCAGGTAGTGCATATCAACACGCCACATGGCTTTGATGTGGGCGCTGCCCGTCAGCCAAAAGGCTGCAAAAACTCTCATCATAGTCATGATACCGATGAGGTCTTTGTCGTCCATCAGGGGCAGTGGAAGTTTACCTGGGGCGAGGATGGTAGCGATGGTGAAACTGTTTTAAATAGTGGCGATACAATTTCTATCCCCACTCAATTGTTTCGCGGCTTTGAAAATGTCGGTGACGACAATGGATTCCTGCTAAGTGTCTTAGGGCATCTTCCAGACGGCACTCCAGGCAGCGTCACCTGGGCACCCTATGTTTTCGAAGAAGCAAAAAAGTATGGCTTAGTGTTACTACAGAGTGGGCGTCTCATAGATACCCATGCAGGCCAGCCTATTCCAGATGACCAACCCTTATATATGCCTATCTCTGGCGAAGAACTAGAGGCTTTCAGTAGATTAACACTGGAAGATATGACTAATAATATCTGTCGCAATGCTGAGTTTGTAACTCAAAATACTGGAGGTCTTAGCAATAACCATGGCGCCCAGGAATTTTCTGTTATTGGCAACCAAACTGACTCAGAGCACATGCCTGCAGGCAAGATTAGTCGGCCCCACAACTTTCAACTGCGACGACTGATGCTTGATCCTGGTGCGTCAATCGCCAAGCACCAGCGGCAGGAGCACGAGGTTATATTTGTCCATCGTGGTAGCCTTAAGGTCACCACGGACAGTGGCAGCTTTACTCTCGGTACTGGTGATTTATTTACCTGCCCCATTGGGCTACCTAGATCCTTTGCTAATGAGGGCAGTGAAACTGCCGACATAGTAGTTGTGCGAGGCGGGGATAACCCCAGTGCTGCGCTCTTTACTTAAAATACAGTTAGCTAAAAATGCGGTTTCGCGTAAGTAATAATTTTAGAGATGAATGACCATGGATAGAATGCAAAATCACTACGATAGCGCCCCTCGTAAAACGGCCGCAACATCTCCCGCGATGGCAAGTTTTGACGCTGAGTTTACCGATATCGTTGACTATATCCTGCGCATTACCTACCGAATTTGGGAAGGCAAGCAAATAGGCCTCTGCTACGATTATTATTCCAGTGACTGCCCTGTCTATACAATGGCCGGCATTACGGTTGGCGCCGAAGAAGTTACCCAAAATACGCTAACCACCTTAGCCAGTTTTCCCGATAGAACCCTGGGAGCCGAAAATGTGATCTGGGGTGGTAATGATATTGACGGATACCATACTTCCCACCTGATCAAAACGTCGATGACTAACCTCGGCGCCAGCGATATGGGCCCTCCATCCAATAAAAAGACAACCTTTTTGGTGATCGCGCACTGTATCGTCAAGGATAATATCATTGTCGAAGAATGGTTGGTACGCGACAATTATGCCCTTGCCGAAGAGCTCGGTTTCGATGTTCATCAGGTCGCTATGAAAAAAGCTTCTGCACCCATACAGCAGCGGTTAAAGGATTGGAATGAGTCTGAACTGCTACGAGTAGACAACAGCGTCACTCACGAACGGCGGCCCTTTTCAGGATCCAGTTCTAATGATCCCGAAGACTTCGTCGCTGCCTTACTGCAAAATGTCTGGAACGCTAGATTGCTTGGTGATGTTTTCCAAAGCTACTCAGAAGACGCCTTATTACACTGTTCAAGAAATCAAGTATTAAAAGGCCGCGAAAAAATCGCCTCCTTTTACGCGCAAATAATAGGCACTGTCACGCAATTGAAATTCTCTTACGATTATAGCTGCTCTATTCCAAACGCCAGCGGTGGCACTGATGTCGCTGTCCGTTGGACTATAAAGGGGAATCATGGCGGGCCTGGTCTCTATGGTGAGCCAACGGGAAGTCCCCTGCTCATTTTAGGAGAGAGCCAATACAGAATAATCGATGGCCTAATTACTGAGGAATGGACTATTTTTGATGAGCTGTCCATATTGGTTCAAATTTATCGTGCTAGGTTGAGCATCGCAGGATAAACGCACCTATAAAAGAAGAAAAGATATGGAACTACAATCATTTGGTTTTATAAATTGGCTGGTCTTAGGAACCTATCTGTGCGCAAATATTGTTCTTGGATTTGTACTCAGCAAAAAAGTCACTACTGCAGATGACTTTTTTGTCGGCCAGCGAAACATTCCCTGGTGGGCTATTGGTATTTCGGTTGTCGCCACCTATGTAAGCGCCCTATCCTTTCTTGGTGGACCTGCCTGGTCCTACACTGAGGGGCTGAGTGTTATTGCCATTCACCTCAACTATCCCATCGTTATCTTTATTGTTATTGCATTTTTCTTACCGTTTTTCTTCAATAGTGGCTGTGCTTCGATATACGAATATCTGGAAAAACGTTTTGGCGCCACGACGCGCAGTGTTATTTCTATTATTTTCCTGATATCTCAATGCCTGACTTCAGCAGCCATTCTCTATGCCACAGCACTAGTTCTTGAGTTTATTGCAGGAATGCCCGTGGTTTACGCTATTGTCATCATCACCCTTATTGCGCTGGTTTACACCATCATGGGTGGATTGGCGGCAGTCATTTGGACAGACGTTATTCAGGCATTTATCTTATTGGCCGGTGCGTTAATTATCACTGTATCGCTAATCAATAACCTCAACCTACCCCTAGGTGAAACTCTGGAGCTGTTAAAGTCTCAGGGTAAAACCAACCCATTGAATTTTAGTTTCGATATAACCGAAGTCAGTACCGTATGGACAGGTGTCATTGCCATGACCCTATTTCATATTACCGTATATGGCGCTAACCAGATGATGGTGCAACGCACCCTAGCATCCAAAAATATCGGCGATGCTAAAAAATCTTTTTTGATGATGGGCTATTTTGCCATCTTTATATATTTTCTGTTTTTCCTACTTGGCATACTGTTTTACAGCTATTACGGCGCTCGCGAATTCGACAATGGCAATACAATCATTTTAGAATTTGCCTCCTCTCTGGCCATCCCTGGGCTGATGGGTATTATTGCTGCCGCAGTGATAGCAGCCTCCATGTCCAGTCTTGATTCCGCATTTAATTCTATGTCGACAGTCACCACCATCGACTTTTATCAGAAATATGCCAAACCTAACGCTAGTCCAGAACACTACCTTTTGGCGTCGCGGTTATTCACTGTTTTCTGGGCCTTAGCCATCATCATTCCGGCCTTTATGTATACGAAAAGCAATGGCTCGGTTCTAGAGACCCTGAGTAAACTCGGATCTTATTTTGTCGGCGCCAAGCTGGCTATGTTTGGTTTGGGCTTTTTCTCCAAACACACTACTGAGAAGGGTCTATTAACCGGAGTCGTTGCTGGCTTTGGGGTGCTTTTTTGGGTCGCGACAAGTACTGATATCGCCTGGCCCTGGTACTGTGCAATCGGCGGTATTGTCAATATAAGCGTCTCGATTGCTGCCAGTCTTGTGATTGATGGTCGTCAAACCGAATACTCCCGATACAGTGTCGAGGGTCAGAAAAAATATTTCGCTGACAATAACCTTCCCGAAAAAGACGGTGGCTGGTATTTAGTGCCCGGCCGAATCGATAAACAAACTTACTGGTTACTGCTGTTTTTTGTCGGTTCTATTGCCGCCTTATATTTATTTAACCAGTTAATCTAGGGCAACAACGGGCGCGCCTGCGGTTTAACAGCGCTATGTAAGTGGCCAGATTGAACTTATGCTCACACAGCTAATAGTGGCTATGAATAGACCTCCCTACCCTGCAATGATCCGCTGCAGGACAGACTGGGGTTGATATCTTTAAACATTCTGATTGAGGAATTATAGATGAGTAAAATACTAACGAGCCACGTAGGTTCACTACCGAGATCACAAAAGGTAGTTGATTATATTTTTGCCAGAGAAAATGAACAGCCCTATGATCAGGATAAATTCGATGCCTGTATGACTTCCAGTGTTCTAGATACTGTAGCGAAACAAAAAAATGCAGGTATTGATATTGTTAGTGATGGTGAAACATCAAAAATATCCTATGCCACCTATGTGAAAGACCGATATACCGGATTTTCAGGCGATAGCCCTCGCAACCCTCCAGAAGATTTAACACTGTTCCCAGGTTTTCTTCAAAGACTGGCAAACGATGGCGGTACGCCACAGTATGCAAGGCCCATGTGCACGGGTGAAGTGAAGTCAAAGGGTCAGGGAGAACTGCAAAAAGACATCGCCAATCTAAAATCCGCAATGGCTGCCAACGATATTCATAGAGGGTTTATGAATGCCGCATCACCCGGAGTTATTTCGTTATTTTTACAAAATGACTATTACCCTACAAGAGATGCTTATCTCGCAGCGCTTGCCGATGCAATGCGAGATGAATATGAGACTATTGTGGCCTCAGGGTTGGACCTACAGCTGGATTGCCCCGATTTGGCACTTTCAAGGCATATGCTATTTAGTCATTTGTCAGATGCAGAGTTTATAAAAATTGCTGAGTCACACGTTGAAGCACTCAACCATGCGCTTAAGAATATACCAGAAGAAAACGTTAGAATTCATATCTGCTGGGGTAATTATGAAGGCCCCCACTGCTGTGACATTGATATCAGCAAGGTGTTTGGGACCTTAATGAAGACCAATGCTCAGTACATTCTGTTTGAAACATCTAACCCCCGTCATGCCCATGAATGGACAGTTTTCCGCGATCGTAAGAGCGAAATACCGGACAATAAAATACTCGTGCCTGGCGTCGTAGATACCACGACCAATTTTGTCGAACACCCTGAGTTAGTTGCAGAACGGATTGAGAAATTTCTCGCTATAGTGGGTTCAGACAGAGTCATAGCCGGATCAGATTGTGGGTTTGGCACCTTTGCGGGTTTTGGTGCGGTAGATCCCGATATTGCTTTTGCAAAATTGAAGTCGTTATCTGAGGGCGCTGCAATTGTAACTAGCCGTATGCGCGGTATTAGGTAAAGATTCCGGTTTGGGCATAGTAGTTTTATTATTGCTAAAAACTTGAACAGAATTGATTAAGTTGAATCTAATTCCAAATCTCTAATCTCATATTGGAAAGACTGAGCCCTATGCCACGTGCCATTTTTTTTCCTTTTTTTCCTTTTTTCCCTCTGTTCCTTTTGGTTCCTTTACTCACCTTATTAAGTGGGCTTATCAGCCCCAATACCTATGCTTTATGTGCCCCCACCGCTGTCAGCTGCATAAGCTCCCTAGAAAGTCTCAGTATTGCCGCACTTAGAAGCCGTCAATACCAATCTAGCCCCAGTCTGATTAAGCCGCTTGGTGGTAATGATGGGCTTAGCGAATATGCCCGTCACTACTCAGTTGACGGTACCGCACCATTTCACAGTTATATGGTTAGCTATCAGTCAGACCTGAGGAATGTCTATGCCCGTCTAGATATTCCATCAACCCCTATGCCCGCCAAAGGTTATCCCATAATAATATTTGCCCATGGCTGGGTTGGCCAAGAAAAAGCCCTCAATTATAATTTCGGTTATGACTTAACGTCACTTGTCGGAGAGCTTATCAATGGCTATGTCGACGCAGGATTTATTGTCATTACCCCTGGGTATCTGGGTCATGGAACTGTTGATGGTGCGCAGGCCGAGGGCTTTGAGATGATGCAAAGCTGGGATAATGCCACTTATCTGGCACCCACCTTTTATGCCATCGATCTACTAAATCTAGTTGAGGGCCTGTCGTTTCTAAACAGCACAGATTGGAAAAAATGGGCCGGAAATAAAGCATTGATCCCCAAAGCCAACCTTAGCGCCATAAACCTTAGTGGTCATTCTCAGGGTGGCGATGTCGCTCTCACGGCACTAGCAGTGTCCGGGGAAGACTCCAGCATTAAAAATACTTTTGCGGCCGCTTCGATTTGGTCTGGGAATATTCCTAGTCGATTTACTCAACTAGAAACATTTGCATCTATGGCGACAACCTTACAGGCATTTGTCTCGGGAGATGGTACCTGGACCGGCACAGCAAAAGGCCGGGATAACAGCATTAATCAAAGCTTTATTTTTCCATGGCCAAGTGATTATATCGGCACCCCTGACACTAGCTCGCCTGACTGGACATGGCAATCAGAACAGTGGGCCGAGCCCAGTGTCGAGTCGGTAGTGCGCAGTAGATATAAAATTATGTATGACCGAATTAATGCACAGGTAGAAGACTCAGAGGCTTTATCCATCAGCATTGGAATAGATGATGTGGGTAAGTTGAAAGTAAAACATCCGCTTAAATTTGAACAGCAAATACTCGCCATTGGCGGGTTCGCTGCGGTGGAGTTTTTGACAGAGCCATTGGTTCTTCATTGCTCGGACAGAGACTATTATTCGATGCCCAGTTGGAATCTAGATTTAGCCAAGCGGATAACCCAACAAGGTGGCAACGCAAAGGCCTTTATCTATAATGGCAATACACATGGATTGAAGCGCAGCCAATATAGTTGGTTTTCGCCAGATGATACTGCCGATGGATTCCCGCAGGCTATAAAACGGGATATTTTATTATTCGCTCATTAACCCCAATTATGATGTCATTACTATTACTATTCGTATTCGTATTCGAAAGACTATTTAATTTAAGAACTTATTTAATTCAAAAGCTTAGGTAAATCTAAGCAAGGCCATATCATGAGTAAATCTAATAGCTCTATAATTTCTGAAATATTCTCCCTGACTGGAAAAGTTGCGTTAGTTACTGGCGCCGGAAAAGGTATAGGCCGAGCCTGCTGCATCTTACTTGCCAAGGCAGGCGCTACTGTTATCGCCGTGAGCCGCACTGCAGCCGATCTGGATGAATTGCATCAACTGCATCCTGATAATATTGAGCCTTGGGTACTGGATATCACTGATGAAGAATTTATACATCGAGTGTCGAGTCTGAGGAGTCTGGATATTCTAGTTAACAATGTGGGTACCAACAAACCACAACCCTTTGTTGACGTCAGTGAAGAAACTCTGGATCTCATGCTCACCTTTAATGTGCGCTCTGCGTTCCTTACTGCACAGGCCGCGGCAAAGGTGATGGTTAAAAACACCTCAGGGTCTATCATCCATATGTCGTCGCAAATGGGGCATATTGGAGCCGCAAATCGCACCGTCTATTGCATGACAAAGCATGCGATTGAAGGGCTTACTAAAGCTATGGCGGTGGAACTGGCTGTTCACAATGTGCGTGTAAACTCTGTAGCACCCACATTTATTGAAACGCCATTGACCTTACCCATGTTTGAAGATGAGACCTTTAGGAGTGAAGTATTAGCCAAGATTCCACTGAATCGAATTGGAAAGGTTGAGGATGTTGCAGCGGCGGTACTCTATCTAGCTAGTCCTGCATCGAACATGGTCACAGGGCATAGCTTAAAAGTTGATGGCGGCTGGACCGCGATATAGCAGAGGCTTGGGGACGGAACTAAGTTGGGGCGTATAGCGAGACAGAACCAAAACACCTATACCGGTCTTTCTAGTATAGGTGTCTTGGTTAGCTATTGACTCACTGCTATTAAATTCAGCGCGTGAACAGGCTACGCGTCTAATTGGAGCCGTAGCGTTTAACCCGCAGATCAGCCTGTGCTTTGTGACCCGCAAAACCTTCCAAATCACATAACCTGGAGCAGTACTCACCGATCTCGACCGTGGCTTCCTTACTAACCCGCTGGTAGGTACAGGTTTTAATAAACTTACCCACCCAAAGACCACCGGTATAACGAGCCGCTTTGTTTGTCGGCAATGTATGATTAGTTCCAATAACTTTGTCACCGTAAGAGACATTGGTTTCCGGTCCAAGAAATAAGGCGCCGAAATTAGTCATATTGTTTAAGAAATACTCTGGATCTTTTGTCATCACCTGGACGTGTTCGAATGCTAGATCGTCCGCTACCTGAAGCATCTGTTCATAGGTATCACAAAGGATAACTTGGCCATAATCTCGCCATGCCTGACCGGCTATTTTTGCCGTCTCAAGGGTTTCTAACTGCCGTTCGATCTCGATAACGGTTTTCTTTGCAAACACCTCGCTATTGGTCAGTAATATCGCTGGTGAGTTGACGCCGTGTTCCGCCTGACCGAGAAGATCTGTGGCAGCCATTTCAGGATCACAGCCTATGTTATCGGCAATAATCAGCGTTTCCGTAGGACCGGCAAGCAAATCGATACCTACTCGACCAAAGAGTTGACGCTTCGCTTCAGCTACGTAAGCATTACCTGGACCGACAATCATATCGACAGGGGCAATCGTTTCTGTACCTATTGCCATGGCACCTACTGCCTGGACACCACCAAAACAATATATTTCGTCAGCACCGGCGAAGGCCATGGTGGCAACAATTGCCGGCATAGGCTCACCATTAAACGGCGGCGCACATGCGATCACACGTTTAACGCCGGCGACCTTAGCTGTAGCAACACTCATATGAGCTGAGGCCACGAGCGGATACTTTCCTCCGGGGATATAACAGCCAACGCTGTTTATGGGGATATGCTTATGCCCGAGAACCACACCAGGGCGTGTTTCCACCTCAACATTTTTCATAGAGTCGAGCTGGATACGGGCAAAATTCTTAACCTGCTCTTGGGCGAACTTAATATCATGCAGGGTACTTTCAGACAGGCTGTCGATACAGGCCTGTATTTCGTCTGCAGACAAGCGGAAGCTTGGGGGCGACCAGTTATCTAATTTTGCTGACATCTCACGCACATGAGTGTCACCATGATCAGTGATGCCTTGCAAAATACCTTCGACAACCTCTCGAACCTGATTACTGGCTTCGCGGCTCTGCTCTTCTGAAATACCTTTTTTTAATATTGTTATCATCGCGGGGTTTTCCACTCCATATTAATGTTACTAAACGTATGGGCTTGATATTATTAACAATTGACTTCGAAGTCAATTGTTAATAATATCGTTTCATGTTTCATGCCCATACTATTAAAAGTAAGGTCAGGGTTGCTGGCCATTGGGCCCCAATTATGAGTTAAGCTAGTAGTAAAACTAGGAGCAGAACTAGGAGTAGAGCTATGCAGTTTTCTAGACGAAAATTTCTCGAACTTATTGCCGCCACTGGCGCGACTTCTGCTGCTAGCAGTCTCGTCAGCGCTACATCGAGACACCGAGAGGAACCTACTTTAGCTGAAGGGCGTCAAAAAGGGTTTACCGATAAAGGTTGGGCTCCAAGAACAAAGGTTCGCCAGCCGAATATTCTGATTGCCGTTTTAGACGATGTCGGTTTCGCCGATTTAAGCTGTTTCGGCTCCGAGTATGTCATGCCATTTACCGATTCAATGGCAAAAAACGGTACCAGATTCAACAACTTCCACGTCACAGCGGTTTGCGCACCCACAAGAGCCTGTCTTTTTACTGGTCGAAATGCCCATTCTGTCGGCGTTGGCAATATCGCTGAATGGGCTCAAAAAGGCGAGCCAGGCTACAACGGCTGGATCCGCCAAGATGCAGCAACTATGGCGGAAATATTATCTCAGCAGGGCTACTACACTAGTGCCTGCGGAAAATGGCATATGACGCCGCTGGAAGATCAAAACGGTACCGGCCCTTTTGAGCACTGGCCAACAGGCCGGGGATTTGACCATTGGTATGGCTTTCACGGATCTGCAGTAGACCACTGGCATCCAGAGTTGTTTGAGAATGTATCCCCTACCTATCCCGATAAAGAAAAAGAGTATCATCTCAGTGTTGATCTAGCCGATAAATCGATTAGCTATATCCAGAATCATCTAGCGGCAGACCCTGAAAAGCCTTTCTTTCACTATATAGGTTTTGGCGCCTGCCATTTCCCACTGCATGTGCCTGCGGAAGATATTCAGCGGCAGAGAGGTAAATTTGATGAGGGCTATGATCTTGCTCGGACAAAACGTTTCGACCGGCAAAAAATACTCGGCATTGTTCCTCAGAACGCAAGTCTTCCAGAGGATAATGGAAACCATATCAAATGGAATGATCTCAGTGCCGATGAACGGCGTTATGCCGCGCGGACACAGGAAGTCTACGGGGCATTTTTAGAACATACTGACGCACAGATGCAGCGACTCATTCAGGTTCTCAAAGATGAGAATGTGTATGATGACACCATCATTATATTTACCTCTGACAATGGGGCTACGGCCAGTGCTGGACGAAATGGAATGCATGACGTTAGACGAGTCACCTACCTCGGAGAACCCTGGGCAGAGAGACTGGCAAACATTGATTTGCTCGGCGGCGAGCTGTCCCAGCCAGCCAATGTAGGAGGCTGGGCACAGGCCAGCAATACCCCCTTAAAATGGTACAAGAGTGACACCTATGAAGGAGGCATCAGATCGCCGCTTTTAGTCACCTGGCCAAACGGCAATTTGCCTGAGGGACAGGTTAATTCTCAGTACCATCATGCGATTGACCTATTACCCACTTTACTCAACATGGCCAATCTGGAGATGCCCTCTACACACAAAGGCTATAGCTCACTGGAGCTGCAGGGTACCAGTTTTGCCTATACTTTCGATAATCCGAATGTGGCGACTCGAAAAGGTCCCCAATACTACGAAACTCTCGGTGACAGGGCGATGTGGAAAGATGGCTGGAAGGCCGTTACCCGGCACGTCAAAGGCCAGGATTTCAAGGACGATGTATGGGAACTTTACAATACCGCAGAAGACTATTCGGAGATCACCAATCTTTCTGAGGCTGAACCTGAGCGCCTCCGGGAACTTATCGCACTCTGGTATAGAGATGCTCAGCGCTATGATGTTTTGCCCTTAGAAGACGATACGCTAAAGCTCTATAAGGCGTCTGTGCCACAGCCTCGTTCTACCCATGTCTTTTACCCCGGCATGACGCGCCTAGATCGGCTGAGCGCTCCTGATATCTACAATTATAACTCTCTCATAACCGTCGAAATGTTAGTACAAACTCGAGATGTCAATGGAGTGATCCTTGCGGCAGGGGATAGCAGCAGCGGTTATGAGATGTTTGTAAAAAATGGTTATCTACACATCGTATATGTATACACCAGAGACACTGTTTATAGATTCAAATCTAGTCGAAAAATACCCCTGGGCGAGCATCGGCTAACGGTCGAGATTAGTAAAACCGGCACTGATTCCGCGATTGCCAAAGTGGCCTTAGGCAGTCAGAAATTAGGACGGATGCTGCTACCAAAACTCTGGCCAATCTATACGCCAAACTCTGGAATTCGCTGCGGTGAAAACCGCCATGCGCCAATCAGTCGTGCCTATAGGTCACCGTTTATATTCAATCAAACGTTAAAGCGTGTCACTGTGGACCTCCAGATTAGCTAAGTAGTGCCTGTCTTTCTACTGATTCTTAGTTGAATGAGTATATCTTATGAATGAACCCACTGTAGCTAAATTGAATTCAATTTCAATATGGCATGAAAGTCCGACGAATCGTGTTACTTAAGAGATAAATATGAATAGCCATCCGTTTCGCTTTATCGATGCCCATCATCACCTATGGGATTTGGAGGCCTGCGACTATCCCTGGTTAATGGCTAAAGGGGAGCAACGCTTTTTTGGAAACCCTAGCCCGATCCAAAAGAACTACCTCGTTAGCGATTTTCTCAATGAGTCTACCCAATACCGCCCTGAGAAGTCGGTACATATTCAAGTTGGTACAAGTAAATCTGATAGCCTTAAAGAAACACAATGGCTTCAAGAGCAAAACCCACTTCCCAATGCCATTGTTGCCTTTTGCGATTTACGTGCTGACAACTATGAGCAGCAAATTGATGCTCATAAAGCCTATTCAAAAGTGAAGGGTATTCGTCAAATTATCGGGCGACACGTCGATGAAGACAGTAAACATGATAGCCATGCATTACTCGTAAACGCTAGTTGGCGTAAGGCCATGGTCTATCTTACGGAGCAGGGCTTAAGTTTTGACTTACAAATGATTCCGCCACAAGTCGATGCGGTATATAAAGCATTACAAACTATACCCCATGTAAAGGTAGCCCTATGCCACGGCGGCTCGCCCTGGCACCAATCTCCATCAGGGCTCGATAGCTGGCAAGCAGGTCTAAAGAAGTTATCCTCGCTACCCAATGTTTGTTGCAAAGTATCTGGGTTAGGTATGTTCAATAACCATTGGCGTGACCAGGATTTAGCACCATTGATTGAACGTATCATCGATACGTTTGGCCCCGCCAAAACCATGTTCGGCTCTAACTTCCCTGTCGACAAACTTTATCGTAGCTACGACAATTACTGGGATTGTTACCGATCGGCTGTTAAGCAGTATTCTTCTTTAGAACAGCATCAAATGTTTTATCAAACCGCTAACAACTTTTACCAAATGGACTAACGCGAATACGTCGAGGCGCTAATAAGGCGCCGCTGTATAGCTTTGTGATAATAACTAGGGCTTATCTTAGGCTCTAACTGACAGAACTTAGTAAAATTTGGCTGGCCTGAAATCCCACTGCAACTGCGATATCGCTAATAGAGCCCGAACTATTTGCCAGTAATGACATCGATCGATCTAAGCGCTTCGAGCAAAGGCTGGAGATGTTGTTCATATTTTTTCCATGCTTGTACTGATGACTTATAGATAGGCTTGCGTACCTGACTTGCACTGGGAGTTCTTACCAAACGCTTGGTTGAATAAAACTCTAGCATTTCAGGTTCATAGGCCAAATCCAGAAATTCTACCAGGCGTGCACATTGTTCCTGAATATTAGATACTGTATCTTCATAGCGAACATCCAATATTCGCTGTGGATACATTTCCTTCCATTGATCCATCAACCCTTTGTAGAGCTTGTAATGGTGCCCTAATGATTTTAATTCATGCGCGAAGTCTTGATCGTCAGCAAAGGCCAATTTGAAAATAGAAAAGCAGTTATCCATGGGATTTCTGGAGCAATGAATAAATTTTGCACTTGGAAAAACTTCAGCGAGTAAACCCAAATACTGAAAGTTCATGGGTGTTTTGTCGATGAGTAGTGGGTCATCTGAATGGCTTTGGGGAATTTTTCCCAAGAAGTTTGCGCGTAATAAATTGATATCCTCGCGGGACAACCCAGAAAGTCCCTGAGGATAATGCTTTCCTGTCAGCTCCTTTACTTGAACCGCCATCTCATCTGCATAGCCAACCTCACCTAAACTGCTCACCTTAGTATTGCTTGCCAGAATCTGGTCCGTCAGTGAGGTTCCAGAGCGTTGCATTCCCACTATAAATACCAGCTGACGAATATCTTCTGCAGGGGAGTCAGTGAACCTTCCGGTCAAGGCTTTGCTATAGGCAATAGTTGCATCCCGATGGGCTGTTCTTTTACCTAAGTCATAAGGGTAGCGCTTAGCTTTACTCTCATTAGCGATCAACCAAGCAGTAAAGGCTTTGTCGGTTTGCCCTTTCTGGTCGTAGGCCTCTCCCAAGCCAAAATGTATATGGGACTTGTCTTTAGAAGAGAGGTCGGTAATTTTCTGAATGCGTTCCATAGCCAAGATCTCATCTTGACTAATGATTCTGCCCTTAATCTGGGATAGATGATAATGCGGTGAAACTGCATCAGGGACTAACTCTATGGACTTTTTGAAGCAATCAGCGGCAGCCACCGTATCGCCTATCTGTTCTTTTAATATGCCCAACACTGTGTGGGCTTTGGCATGTCGTGGCTCCAGCGCAATTAGCCGGTTTAAGACCTCAAACGACGCACCTACATCCTCAAATTCACGATACACGGTGGCCAACCCAAGCATCGATTCATAGAGTGTGGGGCACAATTCAAGGGATTTTTTGTAGGCACTAATAGCCAGATCATATTTAAACGTGTTGCGATATACCTCGGCTATTTGGTTGTGGGCCTCGGGGAGGGAGGGATCAATCTGTAAGGCTCGGCTCACCGCCTGAAACGCGCGTCCAAACTCACCCATGTCAACGAGTGCCTGAGACAGGTTCGTCCAGCATTCTGCATAGTTGCCATCAACCTTAAGGGTACTTTCATAGACTTTAACCGCTTCGGACGCCCGTCCACTCTCTCTAAGCACATTTCCCAAGCTATTAAAAATAGAGGGGTTTTTGGTACCTATTTCAATAGATTTTCCAAAATGGCGTTCAGCTAACTGTAGTTTACCCATGCGCTGGTAAGCGAGACCTAGATTTCCTTGGGCCTGGGCATCGGTGGGGTTGATTTTCAGTGCCTGCGTTATCAGATGCACGGCTTCTTCATGGCGCCCCGTATTAACACAAACCATACCCAGTAAATTCAGTCCATGAATATTGGTACTATCGCCTAATATGACTTGACGAAATTTTTTCTCAGCGGCTTCCAAATTACCTTGTTGGTAGCACTCGAGTCCGGCTTTAAGTAAATCAGCTATAGTCATATGGAGTATTTAATCTGTGGTCAAAGTAAAAAGCCCCGCAATTGCGGGGCTTTAGTATACAAGCCATTCATGGCTTTTGGGTATGTAACGGCTCAGTTAAAACTTATAACCGACTCTTACACCCCAAATACGCTGACGACCATAGTCAGCCATAATGCGCCCACCACTGAATGCGTTCTGAGAAACTTTATAGAGCTCATCTGTCGCGTTGTTAACGAAGGCCTTAATTTCCAAGCCCTCTGTAGGCGTTACCCAGGTAACTCGCAGATCAAGAGTGGTATAACCAGATTGCTTAGCAAAACCATACTCATGATTCATCGTTTTATAGTCAGCCTGATGATAGACAGTGGCACCCGGGATAAGAGCACCATTACCATCTAAATCTATCCGGTAGGAAGCATCGAGATTGACAATATAATCTGGCGAGAAAGAAGCCTCTTCACCGCTAAGATCGTAGGTCGGCGTTGCAATTACCTCATCAGTATCTGATCTGAGCCAATCACCTTTGTGACCATTAGGACGATAGGGGTAGTAACCGCCATCGGCGCTGCTCGCATCCGTGACAAAAGCGGCTTCGGTAAATACCGCCTCAGTTACCTGGAATTCATCTAACTCTGTTTTGTCAAATACAAGGCCCGCTATGATATTCAGCTCTTCTACTGGCTGCCACAATAACTCCATCTCAAGTCCTTTGGATGTTAGGCCACCGCCGGTCTCTTGGCTTGAGCAAATGCTAGCCCCACAGGTCTCAAAAACAGTATAAGAAAGGTTAGTGTATTTACTGTGATAAAGAGCAGCATTAAATCTTACAGTGTTATCAGCCCAAGAAGATTTTAGACCCAATTCAAGTGCATCTAGCTCATTTGGATCAAGGATTTTCCCAGCATTTACCGTACGAGCAATATAGCCGGTGGAAAAGCTACCGTAAATATTAATATCGTCGTTGAAAGCATAGTTTAAGGCTAACTTGTAGTCAGTGTGGCCTGAATCAATAACCTCTGCGGTCCTGTTCAACTCTGTGTAGTAGCTTGCGTTGAGCACCTCAGCGCGAGCCGTGTAGCTGGAACCCCAGACAGACTTGTCACCATAATAGTTACTTCGGTAATTGCTAGATTTAGTCGAATCTTCCTGACGGCGAACACCAGCAGAAACGGTCAAGGCATCGCTAATGTCATACTCGGCATTGGCGTAGAGTGCTGAAGACTTGGATCCATAGCGATCCCAAGTTGTCCAGGCAGGATAACCAGTGTTTGCATTCTGCTCAGCTTCAACATAGGCCCACACATAAGCGCCGTTATTATCATCCTCGTCCCACGAATCAGACCAGTAATAACCCAGCGTCCAGCGCAGCTCCGAATCCCCTTTCGAAGACAGATACATATCTATCTGATCGTTAGCAGAAAAGTCAACCGAGCCGTCGGCTAAGCCACCCGATCCAGCATCAACATCCCAGAGTACCAAAGACTCCGACTCACTGTGGCGGGCTTTGACACTGAGGTCTGCAAAGTCTAATTCCCAATTGAACTCAAGGGTCAAGGATTCAGCTTCAGCCTGCCAAGTATTCGCAAAGTTGCCAGTTGTATTGTAATAGCCCGTCGGATCGGTTGCCGGATCAGCGTTGTGATAGGTACGGCCACCAGTTTGCACATCACCGTCTATCGGCGCCTTACGAGGGACAATATTGTCACTGAAGCCATTTGAACGACCGGTTACAGGGTTTATGGGGAGACCCACATAGTGGGAGCCAAAACTGGCATTACCCATCGAGTCATTTTCCCACTTGGTGTATTCGACGTTTATGTCCATGGTTTCAGTTGGAGCCCAGGAAACCTGAGCTCGGATATAACTGTTGTCTTCATCGCGAAGGCCGCCTTTAGTAAAGGCCTTATTTTCAATCAACGGATCGCGCTCAGTGTTGCTACCGGCAAACCGCACAGCGAGGGTGTCACTGATCGGCATGTTAACGAAGCCTTCAATCTTGCGCATATCATAGTCACCCAAGGTAACCGCTACGCCGTAATCTGTGCCTTCGGTACTAGGCTTTTTAGAGACTATATTCACCAAGCCGCCGAGTGTATTTGCGCCATAGAGCGTACCCTGTGGGCCACGCAAGACTTCGGCTCGTTCAAGGTCGATCCAGCCAGCCCAACTTGTGCCTCCGGCCAATCCATTGGTGTATAGCGGAACAGCCTCACCATTCAAGCCTGCAACGCCACCGCCACGCATTTTAAAGCTAGGAAAGGGACCCTTCCACTGCACTTTTAAACCGGGTGCTAATTTGGGTAAATCGATGCTGGAATAAACACCCAGGTCGTTCAATATATCGCCATCGATCGCCGTGATTGCAATCGGAATCTCCTGAGCATTGACCGACTTTTTAGTCGCTGTGACTATCACTTCTTCCATCATTGAAGTCTGAGCAAGCGATGATGAAGCGATAATCGGCGCTAACGCTAGCGTCGAGATAACGGAACTTAGTTTGGTTTTTCGGAAGTTACTGGTCATTGAAATCCCCCAAGGATTATTATTATCTTTGCATTAAATTGTTGCTCTATTCGTTAGTCAGGAGCGACAAAAGGTTACTGCCGTTATTAAAATTTTCACTCTAGTGTAAAATATTTTGACTTCGAATGCTAACTTTTATACAAAATATCACTATCGAATAATTAAATTGTTAATTTTCAATTACTTATAACCAATAAAAGCATACTGCGCATGCAATATTATGGCTATCTAGCTCTAATTTGTTACCAATGATACCTTTGATTCGGCACCTAATTAAATAACAGTCGTTCTGTGTGATCTTAGCCATACCCTGACGGACATCGCGGGGCGATTATTAGGTATAGGTAGCTTGAGTCATTTTGCTGCCTCTATATTTGGTTTCTGCGAGCATTTAACAGCGGAACTGTGGCGCGGCACTTTTTCCGCCGGCGGCCAAGCAAGGCGCGATGAGGTTTGTGTAGCCTAGTAGTGTCAGTCAGTACGTCGTAAGTAGTAAAAAGGGCCACTTATTTGAGTCGCCCTTATACGTTTTACCGATCAAACCGTCTAGATATTGAGTTGCCGTTTTACCCGGGCAAACGCCTCAAGGGCAAATTCCACATTCTGTTTCGTTAGCGCTGCCGACATCTGTGTGCGAATACGGGCCTTACCCTTAGGTACAACCGGATATGAAAATGCCACCACATAGATGCCCTCGTCCAACATAGCCGCGGCAAACTGATTGGCCAGCGTCGCATCGTCGAGCATAATCGGCACAATAGGATGAGTACCCGGCAATAGTCTAAAGCCCAGCAGCTCAAGTCCTGCACGAAACATCGTAGTATTAGCCATTAGCTGCTGTTGTAGCCTGTTAGATTGAGAGACCAGTTCGAGAGCTTTAATCGCGCCCGCCACAATTGGCGGTGCCACCGTATTAGAAAATAAGTAGGGACGAGAACGCTGACGCAGCAAATTGACCATCTCGGATCGGGCGCTGGTATAGCCGCCGCTGCCCCCGCCTAGGGCCTTCCCTAATGTGCCGGTAATAATATCCACCCGATCCATGCAGTTGCGATATTCATGGGTGCCGCGGCCATTAGCGCCAATAAAACCTGTCGCATGGCAATCGTCAAAGTGCACTAGGGCATTGTATTTATCTGCCAAGGTACAGATCTCATCGAGACGAGCAATGGTCCCGTCCATGCTGAACACACCATCCGTGGTAATCAGCTTAAAGCGCACTCCTTTGGCATCAGCGGCCTTTAGCTGTATTTCAAGATCCGTCATATCATTGTTGCGATACCGATAGCGCTGAGCCTTGCACAGTCGAACACCATCAATAATACTGGCATGATTAAGTTCGTCAGAGATAACCGCATCTTCTGGTCCCAGTAACACTTCAAACAGGCCACCATTGGCATCAAAGCAAGAGGGATAAAGAATCGTATCTTCCATCCCCAAAAATTCACTGAGCTTATGCTCAAGCTGCTTGTGCAGGCTTTGAGTACCACAGATAAAACGCACAGATGCGAGCCCATAACCCCATTTATCTAAGCCGGCTTTAGCTGCAGCACTCACCTCTGAGTGCTGGGCCAGCCCAAGATAATTATTGGCGCAGAGGTTTAGAACCTCTGACTTACCATTGACCCCAACATGCGCGCCTTGGGCTGTGGTGATTTCGCGCTCGGACTTATAAAGCCCAGCTGCTTTGATACCGCTCAGTTCAGTCGTTAAATGCTGTTTAAATTCACCGTACATAGATACTTTCCTCGCTCGCTCTATTTATCTCTTTATTTGTTTCTCCATCTATCTCTCTATGTATCTCTCTCGCTACCTATCCTTTTTACTTCCAATTAAGGATAACTTTACTAGCTTCACCCGCGTTCATCGCGTCAAAACCCAGCTGAAAATCTTCGTAGCCTAAACGATGGGTAATCACCGCCGAGATATTCAGGCCCGATTCAATCATTGAAGACATTTTGTACCAGGTCTCATACATTTCACGGCCATAGATACCTTTTAGGGTAAGCATATTAAAAATCACCTTGCTCCAATCAATCGCCGTCTCTTCCCCCGGAATACCCATAATAGCTACCTTGCCTCCATGGCACATGTTCGCCAGTAGGTCTCGGAATCCTGAGGGGTTGCCCGACATTTCCAGCCCCACATCAAAGCCTTCCGACATGCCCAGTTGTCGTTGCACGTCAGCAAGATTCTCGGTACGGATATCCACGGTGCGGGTAGCACCTAGCTGTTTGGCCAAAGCTAGTCGCCTAGGATTTATGTCCGTGATAACAATATTTTTAGCGCCGGCATATTTGCACACCGCCGCAGCCATCGCCCCAATTGGGCCCGCGCCAGTAATCAGTACATCTTCGGCAAGAAGGTCATATTGTAGGGCGGTATGCACCGCATTCCCCAGAGGGTCAAACAGTGCCGCCACATCGAGATCAATCCCTGGGCGGTGCTCCCAGACATTGGACATAGGCAAAGCCAGATATTCAGCAAAGGCACCCGGGCGATCTACCCCTACACCACTGGTCTGCGCACAGAGGTGACGGCGCCCGGCCATGCAATTGCGGCAGCGACCGCAAACCACATGCCCCTCACCAGAGACAATTTGTCCCGTGCCGAAGTCATTTACGTTGGAGCCAACATCGACAATCTCGCCGACAAACTCATGCCCAACCACCATAGGCACCGGAATCGTTGCCTGGGCCCAACTATCCCAATTGTAGATATGCATATCAGTGCCGCAGATAGCCGTACGGTCGATTTTGATAAGAACATCATTGATGCCTATTTCTGGTTCGGGCACATCCTCTAACCACAGCCCCTGTGCCGAATTCCTTTTTACCAACGCTTTCATGATGCTATTTTCCTAAAGATTGTTTAATATACGGGAAATTATTCCTTTATCGTAGAGGTAAATATTCCCTTATGCAAGATTTTATTCTCTTATACTGGAATAGACGCCGAGATAAAGCGTAGTATAAAGGGCCCAATAAAAAGTAAAGTAAGGTGAAATGAAGTGAAGCCAACGGACCATGATCCCGCCAGTCATACACTCAGCAATCGAGTCACTGAGCTGCGCAAAAAACACAAGCTAACCCTAGATCAACTGGCCACCACTTCCGGCGTCAGCCGCTCTATGCTCAGTCAAATTGAGCGTGGCCAAGCCAACCCCACATTGACGGTGACCTTTCGAATCGCCCAAGCTTTTGGCATGAGTATTGGTGAGCTGGTCGACCAGCCTTGGGCATCATCCACCATCGAAGTGGTCCACGGGGAAGACAAGAGCAACCTATTCCGGTCGGACAAAGAGATTCAAATACGCACATTGTCACCGCTGCATATAGAGAAAAATATTGAGTTTTATGAGCTGCGAATACAGCCGGGTGCGAGCATAACTAGTGCTCCCCACTTTGATGGTACTAAAGAACTGCTCACTATCACCAGCGGCACAGCTCAAATTAATTCGGGGGACAATAACTGTAAGCTCAGCGAGGGAGACTCTGCACATTACCGTGGGGATCTAACCCACAGTATTGAAAACTGCGGGGACTACGAATTGGTTGCCTATTTAATAGTCACTAGTCACTAGTATCGGGGCAAGCTGCTTCTTAATTAGTAATTGCTTGCTCACTAGCTTTTAGATTAGGCGTTTCTTGATTAGTCACCACTCAATAGTGGCCGGCGACTTATTTGCACATATTTCCTTCCGATATTTTACAAAAACGCATCTACTCTGGCTAAACTTATCCCTCAGTAAATCGGCTGTACGAGTAGAATGCGCTATGAGCTTATCGACAACACACATCAGCATTGAAATTACCCAGCCTGGAGCCCCCGAGGTTTTATAGCTAGCCTCAAGGCCGGTGGTTCAGCCCTCAGACAATCAGGTGCTGATTACAGTCGCCGCAGTGAGTATTAACCGACCAGACGTATTTCAAAGGAAAGGGTTCTACCCAGCACCCCCCGGGATGACGGATATGCCGGCATCGGAATTTAAGCCTCATCATGCTTACGAATATCGCGATGGCATTCATCAGTCCCATAGTGCCGGGTGCGCCAATAAAGATTTAGAGACACTTTCCCATGTGTTTACAACAGCGGTTGAGTGGGGAGCCGATATGCGCCACCCAATCAAAGACACTGTAAGAAAACTAACCACAAAAAGGTCAGACTGCTATGTGACGGATGATGAATTAGATTGGTTTTTGTCTGTCTCTAATCACTTCTTAAATGTCTATTGCCCCCTCAAACTTGCCACCGGCAAAGATCAGATAATGCTTTCAAAACTGCAGACTTAGTTGTGTCATGAGTTAATTTTGCGCCATTGCCTAAAAACAAAAATGAATGGGCACTAGGCAAAAAGCCGCGGCTTAGACCGCGGTTTTTTTTGAAATCTAAGGCCATTCCTTAGAAGTTCATGCGAGCTGATAATTCAACAGTACGCGGTGGATCAATCAGCTTAAAGTAAGAGCCTCTGAATCCCAAAGAACCTAATGGGCTGTCGTTGCCCCACATAAAAGTCGCTTCGTCAGTGAGGTTTTTGCCTACGAGTGAAACCTACCACTTATCATTGCCAGCCAAGGAGATGCGTGCATTAAGTTTACCGTAGCTTTTATGAATAATTTAGAATTTTGGCGCCAAGAATACTTTAATTCATTACCATTTCTTTTAGTAAAATCAAGTGTTAGCATAACCTTAGGCTATTGCAATTATACGGTGTGTTATGCGTTCTCTGATTTGGTTAATCTGCATTATATTGATGACATCTTGTGGCGGTGGTGGCAGTTCTAGCGACCAACCTGCACCCGTACCTGTATCACCAACAGACCCCTGCGCGCAGTCTGACTGCAACGCGTGGCAAGAAGCTACGCCAGCGTCAGTTGGGATGGATTCTGCAAAATTAAATGCCGCATTTGATTATGCTTTTGGTGACGGGAGCTTCACGCAAGCCGCTGTGGTTATCAAAGATAATAAGCTGATTGAAGAGCGCTATCGCGGTATTCTTGACGGCGAGTTGGCTACTGTAACGGCTAGTCTTGGACTCGATGCAACAACAATTAATGGCCTCTTTGGCACCAAAGACAAAGACAGCCTGGCATCGTCTTGGTCCACGGCAAAATCATTTGCTAGCGTCTTAGTCGGTATTGCTCTGGAGCAGGGGTTAATAACCTCTTTAAGTGAAAGTGCATCTGTGTATATCACCGAGTGGGCTGATGATGAGCGAGCGACTATTACTCTTCGTCAGTTGCTTGATATGCGCTCTGGCATGCCGACAGCCTGCTTTGATCAAACAACAGGAAGTCTTGGAGTCTGTGCAATCGCAGAGGGCTCTGGTGGCGATCTGGTCTTCTCGAGCAACCAGATGGATGCCTGCCTGGCACGCGAGCTGGCAGAAACCGGTGTCATACAACCTTGGTACAGCAATACTGTGGTCTATCAGGCCGGTGCTTGGCTGTATTCCAACTGTGACACCATGGTCATTGGCGAAATCTTATATCGCGCCACGGGTAACGACCTTGAGACCTATGCCGATATTAATTTGTTTTCTAAACTAGGTATTACCGCGCATTGGTGGCAGGATAATGACTCAACGGATCAGGTTGATGGCAACTACCTGGCTTACTGCTGTTTAGATATGACCCCGCGGGATTTTGCCAAATTTGGTCAACTGCTCCTCAACAATGGTGTATGGAATGAAGAGCAGGTGTTACCTAGTTCATATGTCGATAAGATCAAAAACATCACCACTGACTCACAGGTCGCCCAATACAACGGCGCCTTTAGTTACGGCCTAAAATTTTGGACTATCGGATCCATAACTCAGCCTGACGGAACAACATTTCCTGACGCCAATACTATTTACTCAACTATCGGCTTTGATGGGCAGTATATTATGATCGACTTTGAGAACAACATGGTTGTAACACGCAACAGCCTTTATCAACCTGTTCTCAATGGCAGTGGTGAACGCAAAATGGCTATTACCGCAGCAGGTATCGCTCAATCTGACTTTGTTGCGACTCTACCGCAAGGCACCGGTGTGTCAGCC